>JABAHP010000370.1_pt6 | contig 16401 bp, 20 predicted proteins | sample 7062081 | NCBI WGS metagenome assembly JABAHP01 (sample SAMN14534357, study PRJNA622989) | marine sediment metagenome | biome: marine biome [ENVO:00000428]; feature: marine pelagic biome [ENVO:01000023]; material: deep marine sediment [ENVO:00002113] | place: India: Gulf of Kutch | collected...
CCTATGGTGCGGTTTTTAACATGACCCCAAGAGTTGAAGACATAGTTGATCGTTTCGGAGTAGTTGGCCCCGACAATGTTAAACTGCTAATAATGGGTACTGTTCAGAGTGGTGGTATGGGTTGCATGTGTGGAGCCAATGCACTGCTCAGGGTTTTAATGCAGCATATCCTGATTCAGCGAAAAGAGGTTGTCATAATGGATATGGTTGCGGGGTTGGAGCATCTCGGCAGAGGAACTGCTAGGAGAATGGACTCCATAATTGTTGTGCTTGAACCAAGGATGAAATCTGTTGATACGTTTAAAAGGATAGTAAAATTGGCAAAGGATATTGAAGTGGATGATGTTATCGCAGTAGGAAATAAAATTCGCAACTTGAAGGAAAAAGAATATATTATGGAAAAAGTAGGTGCCCTAGGATTCGAGGTTGTGGCTCACATACCTTTTGATCCTTTTATTGGAGAGGCGGATATGATGGGAAAAGCATCGATTGATTTTAATCCTGAGGCTCCAGCTCTAATTGAAGTGGAGAAACTTAGGGATTATCTGAAAACAAGATATGGTCTATAGATATTGAGACTTAAAGTAATTAAAATTAAGACTAAATATTGGAGACCATATGCTGATTTTTTAAAAATCATCTCTAAATCCTTGGAAAAATTATTGAAAGATGGAGATATTATTTGTGTTTCAGAAAAAGCCCTATCAGTGGCTCTTGGCACAATTGTTGACGAGTCAAGTATCAAACCGAGTTCTTTAGCCAAGTTTCTCTCAGTTTTTTGGGTAAGAAAGTTTTGGGCTGGGCCTTTAGGTAACCTGGTAAAGTTCAAGAGAAGAACCATTACTAACCTTAGAAACTACCCGATAATTGAAGGGGCGAAGCATAAAGAGATATGCTTAAGATATTCAGGTTTTTTACAGGCATTAAGGCATTATTCCGAAGGGGGGATAGACGCTAGTAATTTACCATATTCATTTGTTTCTTTACCCTTGGAAAAACCAGGCAAAATTGCGTTAAGGATTAGAGATTATGTAAAAGCTCTTACGAAAAAGAATTCAACAGTTATGATCGTGGATGGTGATTCAACCTTCTCATATAGAAACTTGCATATAGCGCCTAGAAAAGTCGAATTTAGGGGTCTGATTCATTTTGGTGGATTCTTTACCTATGTAATTGGGAGGATTTTAGGTTTTAGAGAACGTTCAACCCCTCTTGCAGTATCCGGTGGTTGCTTTAACCCTGATAGAGCTCTTTGGTTCGCGGAACTAGCTCATGCTACAAGTGGTCCCGGAGTTGGTCGAACAGTGTGGAGTATGACTGAAAAGATGGGAACTAGTCTAACAGGATTGACATGGGAGATGGTTGAATCGGTTAAGCATGCTCCAATTGTTTTGATTCGAGTCGTGGATAACTAGTTTTACTGGAAAAGTGGTTCATCCTGAATGTAGGATCTTTTCAATATTAGGGCTAATTNNCTAGGTATGCCGCATGATCCATTCTATTGACTAACTCGGTTTTTATCGCTGTCAGATAAATTTCCCTAGCGTTTGTTCCTTTAATTATTATATCGGGATTTTTTGATTTATATGGAAAATGGGATAATACCACCTTTTGTTCCATGCGATCTATATTTATTTTAAAACACCCAGCTTCATCTGGATGATAATCATGTTCTGGAAAACTGGGAATTACCTTGGCTTTTTCTTCAATTTGCCTATCGTATAATTCTTCTAATAGTCTTTTTTCTTTTAGTTGGAGGAGATCAATTCCAAGGTCTTTAATGACAGTTTTTCTCTTTTCAGCCAGATAGGTCATCATCTTCGCTGTTTGTGTTTCCTTGATGCTCCCTCTCGCCTTCACACTATGTTCAGGTATGTGTAAAAGCTGTACGTTTAATTCTTGTCCAATAGCTGTTAACAAACCGTTTACTCCTACACTGTCAATATCTATCATCTCAACAACGTTTCCGATACCCATTAATACAGGGGTGGTTTTGTCACGTTCTCTAAAAATCATGTAACTCTTCAAAGAATTGATTAAACCGGGTGTGATTGGTGGCTCTAATACTGGATCTGCAATTATTTTATTATATCCAAGCTCTTCAGCCTTCTTGATATTTTTTTCTAAGTAATCTATTCTATTTGCTGAGTCACTTGGAAATATTCCCTTTTTTAGGTTACTTGGTAGGACTACTACGGGGGTGTCTCTGGCATTTTCTGATAATTGCTCCATGTTTCCCGCGTCTATGCTCATTATTAGATCGATCTTGGAGTCGATTGCTGCATTGATCTCGGTGGGTTCTAGGCTATCTATGCTTAAAGGTAGGTTTGTTGTTTCACGTATTGTTTCTATTATCTTTCTTACTCTTTCAGGTTTTGGGTTCCCTGCTAACATCCCTATATCGAGTATATCTGCGCCTTCTTTCTCCTTGTATTCTACATGTTTTTTAAGTGTTTTTTCATCTAGAAATGGTGCGTTAACTATCTCAGCGATTAACCTTATTGGTAAACCTTGTCCAATAGCTATTTTTTTTTCTTTTGTCCCAATTGTGAATCCTCCAAACTTTTCTATGTATTCTCTCCAGTTTTCTTCTGCCTTCTTGATTTCAGAAAATGCGTTATCTTCTACTTGGCCTTTGAGTAGCTCTGAAGAAGAGAGTTTTTTGGATAAAGTTAGGGAATTTAGATTTTCTAATGTTAGCTTTAGTTCTGCAGCGTGATATGGGCCTTTAAAGGTAGGTATTCCGGTTAATGATTCAATTGATTCCAAGTCTCCTTCTGTTCCACCTGGAAAAAGTATCAAGTCATAGTTTCTTGCTTTATTGTTCTTGAATGCCTTGAGGAAAACTTTTGATGAGATAAAGGCTGCTACCGGAACAGGTACAATAAAGAGGTCTACTTCATGTTCAGTTCCAGATATCTGTTCTCTTACAATTTTCTCAGCTAGGAGACCTGTTACCACCAGTATTCTCAATTTCTTTCCCTCATAAATTTTAAAAAAGCATTATTTTCAGAGATGGATTATTTTTGCACCTTTGTTATCAGCTGACGTATATGAGACTTTAGCATTTATTCCGTTCTCTGATAAAAATTCATAGAGTTGCTCCGATTTTGTAACTGCCTGTCTTTCTCCTCTAACTAATCCATAAAATACTGGGCCCCATGAACTCTGTCCCGCACCATAGACACCCCTATCCAACAAGAAGTTAATTCCTTTCTCGATTTCAGGGTTGCTAAATATTCCACCTTGGATGTCGATCCACTGCTCCCCAAACTTGAAGTCTAATTGAGTAATCGCATCACCAAAAGATTCTATGTCATCTTCGATGATAGCAGGTATCATTTTCAGCAATACCAATCTTGAGATGTAGTTTACAAGGATTTCAGGTGGTGGTTTTATTTCAGTGAAAGCATTTTTTTCTTTATTTCCGTGAACCCTTGTTGTTATTTCTGGTATTCCTACTACGAAAAACCAATCTTTAGGGACACATGCCCTAAAAATTACAGGTGGAACAGACTTGGGCATACCTACTTTTCGACCGCCATCAACAATAAAACCTCCATCTTTGAAAATATGGGTGCCTATTCCCGATATCCTTGCCCGTCCTAAGATTCCAGATAACTCTTCGTGTGTTAAACCTAATTCAAAAATTTCTGATACCAAGGTACCGACTGCTAATGCTAACTGTGTTCCAGAACCATATCCAACATGTTCGGGAATATCAGATATCTGTACAAATTTGATGCTATCCTCGATTTTACGGTTTTTTAAAACCATTGTGGCGAATTCTTTTATTCTTGTTGCCCGAGGTCCAATTGCTTCTAGTCTTTTATTTTTTGAAGCCTCTATAACTAATCTAGGTTCTTTTATTGCTACTCCTACACTTCCATGTAGTCTCCCTAGGTCTCCCAACATGTCTATTATTCCAAAATGGAGTCTCGAAGGAGTATCCAGTCTTATTTTGATTTTCTATTCCTCCACCTTTTTAATTTATTTGGTTAGTATTCGTTGATTATTTAATATCGGTTTGCAGGTATTTTATCAATGCTTTAACAGTCATATCTAAAGTTCTGAGCCCTTCAGTGTCCTGTTTTACACCTTCCAGTGTGTCTTTTGACCATAGACTGGCACCCAAGTTTGCACCAAAAGGCCCTCCACTGACTGTTATGGCACTATTGGTAGTTAGAAAAGTACTAATCTGTTGCATCGCTAGTTCTTGACCACCTGAACGATCTCCTCCTACAGCGATAATAATACCAGGTTTATTTCTGTAAATATTTGGGTTTGTTACTAGGATTGCTCGATTTCTATCTAGTACAGTTTTTAGTTGAGCTGAGACCCCTCCATTATATACTGGAGATGCGAAAATATAACCTTCAGCTTTTTCAATCAAGGGGTAAAGTTGTTGCATATCGTCATCAATTATGCATCGTTTATTACTAATACAATAATCACAATGTAAGCAAAACCCTATTTTTTTACCCCTAACTGTGAAAAAAGTGGTTTTGAAACTCTTTTCACGCATTATTTCTAAAGCTTTTTCTAAAACGTAATCTGTTGAGCTTTTACGGGGGCTACCGCAGATTCCTAGTATCATCTTGATTTAATAATTAATACCCAATATAATTATTTTTTAATAAAAATTTTTTATCAATAAGCTCAGATAGATGGTTGATTACTTTAATTTCCTCTGAATCTGGAGATGAAGTTCTCATCACGAATTTCTTACATTCAAGAAATTTACCTATTAGGTAATCTACCTTGCTTTTATCCTCTTTTTCCATGTATACTTTGATCCTAGTTGCGTGAATGATAGCGTCGATGGTTTTGGCTTTTCCTCTGCTAAAAATTGTTGGGAAAGGGTTGATTACTTCTATTTCTTTAACCTTACAAATGAAACTTGTTTTTAAATCCGAGATACTTTCATCTTTCTTGATCTCAACGAAAATATGGGCATCAGAGGGGTGGAGTCTGAGTTTTTTATCGATAATAGGAGTTTCTAAGCTTTCAAAAAAGAAATCCTTGAACGCTGTTACGAGATATAATCCTGTTTTCGATGTGATATTAATGCAAGCTTTTGATTTCGCTCTCAGATTCTCATGTGTTTTACTCGTTTTAAAAGGCATAATTTGTACTTTTTCTCTATTTCTTCTGATTATTCCCATTGGGGCTGCATTTGCTTCTCCATTTAAGCTCTTTGTAGTGATAATCGCTTCATAAATACTATGAGGCTCAAATCTAAGTTCATCAAGAGTTTTAGCTGTTTCTGTGATCATAATGTTTCACTAAATTGGTAAAAGTAAGTCTCCTTCATCCCCTAAAACTACTCTATATTTTGTTTCATTCGGTAATCTAACCTTTTCTAGTGTTCCTCTAACTTTTACTGCGTCTCCTTTTTTTGCTTGCTCCGTGAATCTTCCTCTGAAGCTTATTATCTGCGAAATTTCAATATTTTTTCCTTGTTTGAATTCAAAATTCTCGGATATACCATATATACAGGGAGTGAAAATTTTCCCAGAGTCATTCTCTATAACGGTCTCCAACTCAATCTTTTTTACAGGTTTTGAATATACTTCTTTTTCTAAATCCTCTGGAGACAAGATTAACCTGATAAAATAATCGGTTTCATCCACCATCCCATGTAGGATTTTCTTTTTTTCTATTTCTTGTAACATTTTTGGTTCTTTTTGGGTACCCCATCTGGCTGCAGTTACGTCTTTTACTGTTTCATCATCATAAGCTTGAATAAAATTGTTGTTATCCCTAAGTTTTCTAAGTGCATGATATATTTTCANNATATTTTCAATCCATTTACTTCACCATAAACAAGTAAATCGATGTCTGAATCTTCTGTATCTAAATCTATTAGCTGGGATCCTGTTACTCCGAAACACTTTCTATCTAAATTAGTTTCTAGCATAAGTATTGTTGAGATTTTTCGGGTTTTTCTATTCAATATAGACATTGGCGATTTTATTATTTTCTTTAGTTTTTCCCGAGGGGAGTAAATGTTTTTGATCTTATTTAACGGTACGTTTTGAAGAGTTAAATCTCTGTTTTCTATATAAGTTAAATATTGGGGAAAACTTTTCTGCAGGATTTTTTTTGTCTCATTCAGATCGTATAGCCTTTTGTATCTTATTGTGTTTCGGATTCTTGTTCCCTTTGAGTCTGGGACATATCGTAAATAGGCAATAACTCTGCAATGGGGATGTTTGATTCCTTTTACAGCGAAAAACAGACCTTCAATGGTTTCTAAGTAATGTCCTTCGAGAATCACTATTTTTTTCCTACTATTTTGTGAACTGATAGAATCTCATGTGGATTAAGTTATTAATTTTCTTCTCAATAGAATAAAAGAGGATCTTGGAAAGAGAAGAAGCTATTTCTATTATTTCTCGTTGTGCAGTTTTAGCTGGTTTAATTGAAGTTTCCGCTTCCCCTAAGCCTGGTAACGTCCATAGATTTAGGGATTTTTGCAATACCCAATTTGAGCATTTTCTTGCGAGTAATATTGCTTTAGAGCCATTCTATAGAGAAGCGGCAGAGCTAGGTTACAACTTAAGTTTGGGTGAGATTGGATTCGAAGATATTCGCATTGGTAAGCTTATTTTTGAGTCTTCAAAAGAAATGTTCCAATGGCAGAGTGGAGGAAACGTGAGTCTTGGAATAATTCTTCTTTTTATTCCATTAACAGTAGCATCTGGGTATATCTATGGAAAAGGCAGGGTAGTTATTAAAGAGTTGAGAAATGTTTTAAGAAAAATTACAAGCAATACATATTCTGAGGATGTAATTTTTGTTTTTAATGCAATAAGAGGAAGTATGACTGAAAAAACCTTGGGACAAGTCAACGAATTTGATGTGAATGACGAAAAATCTCTTGTAATGATCAACAAAAATAACTTAAATCTTAAAGAAATTTTTAAACTATGTGAAAAAAGAGATATGATTTGCCACGAATGGACTTCCGACTTTGATATTACTTTTAATCACAGTTATCCTTACCTAAAAAACCAAATTTCAAATAACCCGAATATAAACACAGCTACAATCAACACCTTTCTTTATATATTATCTAAATACCCAGACAGTCTAATTGTTAGAAAAAGCGGTATTGAAAAAGCAAAGTTAATCACCGAAAAGGCAAGAGAAATTCTTAAGGTAGGTGGTTACAGTACGAGCATTGGGCAAGAGATGGTTAGGGATCTAGATATTGAGTTGCATAAGGAGAAGGGTATGTTAAACCCGGGAACATCTGCAGATTTAACTGCTTCATCCCTTTTTCTACTGTTACTTGAAGGTTGGAGACCCTGATTATCTTCTTGAAGGTAAGACTAGAATCTCTAACACTTGCATTCGTTCCTTAGGATTAGGACTATCAAAATACTCAAATGAAGATGGTTCAACAAGGATAACGGTGTCGAAACCACCTTTACCACCTGCAACGGAAATACAATCTCCTTTAACTAGACCTTTTTCCGCTGCAATTGAGGAGACTTCTAATGCCGCCTTCATCCCTTCCCCAAAAAATAACAATCCTTCTTTCATACCTCTTCGATCTTGAATAGGCAGGGATACCGTTTCAACGGGAATAATCTTAAGTTTCTTCATTTGTTTTTTCATATTTTCGCTATAAGTAAACTCTGTTACTGATACTACATTACTGTCACCAACACTTTCCTTTACCTTCAGTGCAGCTCTTCCTTTGTTACTAGCAATTATGTAAGAGTTGATATTCATATCAGAAGTTCTTTCTTTTATAAAATGCAACAATTCAGAAAATACAGTCTCGTGATCTGTATAGAAAATATCTTTTTTTACCATTTCACTCAATAATAAAGAAAGATAGGTCTATAATATTTTTCAAAGTTTTACACAAGAGATTTCTGAGATTTAATTGAATATAGCACATCATCTATCGTTTTTTTAATACCGAATTTTTTCTGGAAATAAAATAAGACATTCCCCACATCTCTCTTCAGCATTTCTTCAGCATTTAAATGATCATCTGTAATATACTGGGGCCAATCAATTAACACTACATTTCCTTCCTGTGTTACTAAAATATTAAATTCCGATAAATCTGAATGTATTATACCCGCTTCATAGGTTTTTTGAATGTTAGATAAAATATCATTTAAGAATCCTCTAGGATCATCCATCTTATCCACATCTACTAACCTTACTCCATCTATGTATTCCATCACAATAACATGCCTGTTGTTTCCAATGGGTTTAGGGACGGATACTCCAGCATTAAAAGCAATTTCCAATGCCTCATATTCTTTTTTTGCAGCTAAACGGCTTTGGTATAACCATGATGTGTGCTGATGATCGGAGAGATACTCTCTTTTTCGTTTAGTGTCTCTAAAACTGGTTCTACCTAATCTGTGAAATTTTACTGCAACTTGAATATCTTCAGGTGTTAATGCCTCAAAAACATCTGCCTCTTTACCAACACCTATGATTCTTCCCAATGCTTCGAGTATTTCTGTTTTAACAAGGGCGTTTAATGCTAGAGAATCATAACCAGAATAATTGATGATATAACCAGTATATGGTTCAGTTTTACGATAAATTAGTTCTTTATTATCTAATTCTTTAAGCCAATAATTTAACTCGTTTTCATCATATCCAGTGTATTTCAACAATTCTTTTAACGGTACAAACTCGTGTTTGATCATTCCAATTTCTAGAGACGATAATATTCGAAACTCTCGGTTTTCCAGTGTGGATAATATTAAGGCAGCTTTTTCTGCTGAAGACACATATGAAAATATGATGAATAAAACAGTTAAGTATATTGGTGAAGGGTCTCAAGTATCTAGGCCCATGTAAAAACGAAATTAGTCTCAAATAATTGAGATAGATAACATAAAAAATTGGGATCATCAATCACATTAATATTAAATACATTGTGCGAGTTTCTTAATTAACAATTTTAACGTCATTTACCGCGCGCGCGCGCCTAAATGAGGTTAAAATATATGATTAGAAGCAGAGTACATGCACGTGTATTAGAGTCTAAGTCTTCTTCTGATAATGATCGATAAAGGGATTCCAATTATACCCGAAGAAATCATTTGAACCATGTTAAATGGAATTTCAACCATTGCTGCAGGTAATCCATATAACATTACTTGAACAGAAAAGTATCCTATAACCATAATAATGCCCCCTATTAACCAAGCGATTAGAATTTGAACATAATTTATTTGCTGTCTTCCACCAATGTACCCTGCAACTGCACCCTCTAAACCTTTAATAATTAAAGTAAATGGAACCCAAGTATACCACCCGCCCAATAAATCTGCTAATGCTGATCCCACCCCTCCTGCTACCCCTCCTACGATAGGGCCAAAAACTAACGCACTAATCATTACAATGGCATCACCTAGGTTAAAATAGCCTTGAGTAGCTGGTATTGGAATTGTTAAAGTCATGGTAGCAATAGTGGTTAAAGCAGCCATAATCCCAATAGCAGCAATTTCTCTTACACCAAAACGTTCCATAGATAATATGTTTTTATTAATTTATATTAGATTTTTGAACTCAAATAAAACTAATAAAAAGTCATAAGACCATTAAATGCACGTAAGGACACGTGCAGGGTTTAATTATTGTCTCAAAATTATGAGATAAAAATCTTAATACAAATGCGTGTTAGAATCAAAATTTTACAGAACTCTAAATAATACTACCGAATAACAAAATAGTGTAATCTAATGAAATTATCTGAACTCAGACCAGGTATGGAACATAAAGATTTTGAATTAAAGATTTTACAAATTAATAAACCAAAAGTTGTTACCAGTAAAACAGGGTATGAATTTACTATAGTCGAAGGTAAAGTAAAAGATGATACATCCGAGATCAATTTAACAGTCTGGGATGATAAAATCGGAGAACTAGAAGGGATTCAAATAGGTGACATAGTTATTTTAAAAAATACTTTCATAACATCCTTCAAAGGAGAGTTATCAATTAACGTTGGTAGAGATAGCAAGATTATCAAGTTAGAAGTGTAGAATTTGAAAGTTCATTTAGGTAAGTTAAAAAAAATTGTAAAAGAGTATACTAAAACATTTGGTACTCACGATTTTGAGCATACATTGAGAGTTTATGAAACCTGTTCATTCATTGGCTCTAAACAAGGAGCTGATATGTCAATACTATTGCCTGCAGCAATCCTACATGACATTGGTAGAGCTTATCCTAGACATGCTTATTATGGTTCTAAACTTGCTGAAGCGATTCTTTTAGAAAATAATTACACGATAGATAAGATAGAAAAAATCTGTAATGCGATTGAAACCCACAGTTTTTCAGGAAAAAAAATTCCTAACTCATTGGAAGGAAAAATTCTATCAGATGCAGATAAGCTAGATGCTATGGGGGCGATTGGAATATATAGAACAGCGATTTTTAATGCAATGTCCCATGGGAATTTAGAAACCACAATTAAACATTTTAATAACAAATTACTAAAGTTAAAGGATCTCCTCTATACAGATACTGCACAACAACTTGCTCTTTCAAGGCATGAGTTTATGGAAGAATTTCTCAATCAAATTGAAATTGAATTAAATTTGGCTAATTAAAGTCCATTTTTTGTATAGTTCATGCATTATACCAATTGAATCTAGAATTTTTCCTACTATAAAATCAATAATTTCATTTACCGTTTTTGGATTATGGTAAAACCCTGGCATTGCTGGGAGTATCATTGCTCCAAGTTGTGAGAGTACCATTAAGTTTCTTAGATGGATTTCGTGAAGGGGTGTTTCTCTTGGTACTATGATTAATTTTCTTTTCTCTTTTAATTGAACGTCGGCAGCCCGGGTTATTAGATTTTCACTATATCCGGCAGCTATGGCTGCAACTGTTTTCATTGATGCAGGAACTATTATCATTGCATCAACGATGTGCGAACCACTTGTTATAGGAGCTAGTAGATTATCTGGTTTATAATGATGACTGGAAAGTTTGGTAAAATTTTTGTCCATTAATTCATGGTTAATGACTGCTTCAGCGGCTTTGCTAATTATTAGATATGTTTCGATTTTTTTTTCGTTGCAAATTTCTAGTAATCTTTTCCCATATACTACGCCACTAGCTCCAGTTATCGCTATTATTAGCTTCAAGAGCTAAGCCTCCTACCACAATTCAAGGATTAATGCGTATGCGTGATTTTATTTAGGGTTTGCTGGTTCGATACAGATATAAAGGACATTATTTCCACGAATGAATACATCGCCGTAGTTTGCCACGAGATCGTTTCCGTTATATTCTTTTGCGCTTTTCATCATCAGGTTCATGTAACCATCGGCTCGGGTCATTTTCCCCCAGTATTCACCTCTTCCTTTGAGGGCTACGCATACATTGTTTCCTACACTTTTTATTAAAACATTTAAGGGTTTGTTCCTAGGCTCCAATTTGTTTTCTTCCTTGCATTTGTGTACATGCATAAAAATCTTCTGAATTTTCTAATAGTTTTTTTGATGTTTTTCCCATAATTATCCAGTCTGAAGAGCTTTCACTCAGTAGTTTATAGGATCTCAGATTCTCCTTAACTAGTTTTAAAAAGTCTTGAAGCGATAATGCTTTTTTGATCATTGAAATAACTATTATTCCTTCTGCTGTTGATACCCTTTCAAATTCTGAGAAGGCTTTGTTAAAATTTGATAAATTCTGTAAAATAGTAATACCAAAAAGCATATTGAAAATACATGATCTAAAGGGGAGATTCTCCGCATCTGCATTAACTAAAAAAGTTTCCTTATTAGATCGTTCAACTGCTTTTAGTAAAAGTTGTGAGGATATATCTGTTCCAACTACGTAGCCTCTTATTTTTTTAATAAGTAAACCAGTGCCACATCCTATGTCGAGCTTGCATCCACCTTGTTCCGTTGAAAGAAACTTTGTGGAATCTAGAACTATTTTGTACTTCGTTTCTTGTTCTTCTGAGTAACGTAAATCATAAATGGTTCCACCCATTGAATTGTAAAGTTCCTTAATCTTTTTCTTCTCTTCCACATGTTCAGCTATAATCAAAGCTGTTTTATTCTTTTTTATTCAAAAATGAACTGAATTTGGGTGTCTGATTGAGTATTTTGATGTCATTTACCCCTACCTAAATGAGGTTAAAATGTATGATTAGAAGAATGTTATTCAAAGAAAAAAAGTTTTATTCATTAAAGTTGGATATTTGTCAGATACTTGCGTGGGTGCAGTAAAATAGACATTGGACAAGGATTGTGGCCATAAGTTCGAAGGTTCATTTCTTAAAGGTCTAAGAAATAAGGTCTGAAAATATTCATTTTAATGTTAATTATTGCCCTAATTAACACTGTTTTTAACACATTTAACCTTTAAAGGGCATGTCTAATTTAAAACAAGACGTCATGGATGTGCAAACAATCTGACCAAAAACTTATAATTCTCCTTGAAAGAAAAGCTTAATAAAAAAAGCATTAATTTTGAGCATAAATTAATATTAGCCTATGAAACCTTCTTTTTATGAGTTTTAAACTAAGGCACAAAAGTTCAAAAGTATTTGATGGTAAAGACCGGATAAGTCAACGAGCTTTACTGAAAGGTGTGGGAGTCACAGAAAATGACATGAGTAAACCCTTAGTTGCAATAGCAAATTCATGGAACGAAATAAATCCTGGCCACATCCATTTAGACAAACTATCTCAATACGTAAAGAGAGGAGTTTCAGAAGAAGGGGGAGTACCATTCGAATTTAACACCATTGCCATCTGTGATGGAATCGTAATGGGGCATGAAGGGATGCAAATGAGCCTTCCAAGTCGTGAATTAGTAGCAGACAGTCTTGAACTAATGGTTAAAAGCCATGGTTTTGATGCCCTCGTTTGCATTACTTCTTGTGATAAAATTGATCCAGGAATGTTAATGGGTGCTGCTAGAGTAGATATTCCAACCATTTTTGTTTTAGGAGGACCAATGGAAACTGGATGTCCCGAATGGGGATATTTTAAGGGTAAGAAAATAACAGTTCAAGAATTATTTGAAGCAGCAGGATTATTAAACGCTGGAAAAATATCCGTAGAAGAAGCTAACTATCTAGAAAACATCTGTTGTGCAAGTCCTGGTGCATGTGCAGGAATGTTTACTGCAATGACAATGCAAAGTTTAACGGAAGCTCTAGGAATGACCTTACCGTATATGGCAACTGCTCCATCAATGGGAACTTTTAGAACCCAACTAGCTGTTGAAGCCGGTAGAAAAATAATTGAACTACTAAGTTTAGGTATAACACCTAGCAAAATAATGAGTCAGGAGGCATTTATCAATGCAATTAAAGTGGATATGGCTTTAGGTGGCTCAACAAATACAGTACTACATCTGAAAGCAATCGCTAATGAAGTAAACATTAACCTTCCCTTAGAATTATTCGATGAGATTAGTCTCAAAACGCCCCACCTGTGTAATTTAGCACCTGCTGGCCCCTATAAAATAGATGACTTACATAACTCAGGCGGAATCCCTGCGGTAATGAAAAAGCTTGAAGGATCCTTGAACACCAATGTAATTACTGCAACGGGGAAAACATTGAAAGAAAATTTGATAAATGTAAAAATATTTGACAATGGCATTATCCAGACTTTGAATAAACCAGTTCATTCAACTGGCGGCATAGCAATTTTTAAGGGAAATTTAGCACCAAATTTTGCAGTTGCAAAAATATCAGCAATAGCTAAAGATATGTGGGAGTACCAAGGAACTGCAAAATGCTTTGATAAGGAAGAAGAAGCCGTAGAAGCTATTCAAAAAGGGAAAATAGGCGAAGGAAACGTAATTGTAATAAGATACGAGGGTCCAAAAGGAGGACCCGGAATGCGAGAAATGCTAACAGCAACAGCCTTGGTAGCAGGTCATGACCTAAAAAAAGTTGCGTTAATAACAGATGGAAGATTCAGTGGAGCAAGCAGAGGACCATGCATAGGACACATCAGCCCAGAAGCTGCTATTGGAGGTCCAATTGCTCTAATAGAAGATGAGGATATCATTAGGATAGACGTTAAAAAAAGACTTTTAAAACTTGAAATTAGTAATCAAGAACTACAAAACCGTAAAAAAAATTGGATTTCTAAATCAACAAAAATAGAGAAAGGTTATCTGAAAAGGTACATTAAAATGGTGACAGGCGCAGAAAAGGGTGCAATATTAGAATAAATGCTCCTGCGCGCGCGCATTGCTAATTATTTAATTTAGTACTAGCCATATCTTCTTTCTAATATTTATCCCAATAAATTTTAAAATCCTATTAAACCAATTTTCTTTTACTGATTTAAATGAAAACATTTCTTTTTCATTTACTCTATTCTCATTCTTAAAATGTGAAATTAAGTCTTGATCGCAATAACTAATGTGATCTTTTAATTGTGATAATGTAACTTCACCTTCACTTTTTTTGAGATATTCGATAACACTGTCAGAAGTTAATAGTTTTAATGATTTTTTTTTGTACTCATTAAAATATGAATTATTATCAACTATTTTCTTTGTTTTAACCATATAAATTAATAAAGGCATTAACTCACCAATTTCAATTCCTTTTGAGGATATTTTCCAAAGAGCATAGGTATACTTATTATCGTAAATGATTGTTGTTGGTTTTCCACGATTTTCTGATTTTTCTATTAGCCCAGACATCATTAATGTCGTTAACCAGTTGTTTAATTCTATTTTATTTAGTTGCATATTATAATTTTTTAAAATGTTTTGTATATCTAGAGTTGTTAAAAAAATTGTTCTATTATCGTAAAGTATTTTGAATAATAATCTTGAATTTCTACTATTCATGGGTTTGAGATAAATTTCGAATAGTTCGTCAATTTCCTCTTTTGTGAAGTACATATTGTCATTATATTATATGACAATCCATTATTTTAATATTCATATTTTTTCTGAATATAGTTAGATAAAAACAGCATTCTTAGTTTAAACACAAATTCTGACATGAGCGCGCACGCGCACGCGAATAATCCATAAAAAAGAATTTGAAGAATTATATTATTCGTGAACTTAAAACTTGAATCATATCCTCAACCATCATTTCTAGATTAAATGATGGGTTCCAGCCCCATTCTTTTCTAGCACTTGAGTCATCAATCGTTTTAGGCCATGATTCTGCGATCGCTTGTCGATAATCTGGTTTGTATGTAACAACAAAATTTGGTATGTGTTTAGAAATTTCATTCACTAATTCTTGAGGGTTAAAACTTATGGCAGACAGATTATAATCTGTACGATGTATCAAATTTTTTGAAGGAGAATTCATTAGGTTTATTGTGGCGTTTATACAGTCAGGCATATACATCATTGGAAGTGTCGTTTCAGGTTTTAGAAAACAATCATACTTTTTATATTTTAAAGCATGATAGAATATCTCAACAGCATAATCAGTTGTTCCTCCTCCGGGAGGAGTTTCACTACTTATTATTCCAGGGTATCTACATCCTCTTACATCAAGACCAAATTTTTCGAAATAATAATTGGTTAATAATTCACCTGTTACTTTCGTGACGCCGTACATGGTTCTTGGTTTAAGAATGGTTTCTTGTGGGGTGGATAATTTTGGGGTTTCAGGACCGAACACGGCTATACTGCTTGGACAAAAAACTTTCTTGATATTATGCTCACGAGCTATCTCTAAAATATTGTACGTTCCATTAACATTAACATCCCAAGCAAGCCAGGGATTTTGTTCTCCTATGCCAGATAAAAGAGCAGCCATATGATAAATTACATCTATATCATACTCTTTTACAATTGATTCAATCTTGCTTTTAATAGTGACGTCAACTTTTTCAATAGGCCCGTTCATCAAGTCTTCTGAAGGAGCTCGGTTATGCTTTCCTGCTACTACCGATTCTTCACCATAAATTTTTCTTAGTTCTGGAACTAGTTCTGATCCGATTTGTCCAGTAGCACCTGTAACTAATATCTTTGAATTTTTAGACATTTTTTCCTTACATATATCTTTTCTATTATTAAGTTTAATTATTTCAAAACCTCTAATTATCTAATGCAATTCCTCCAATTTTTTTTGAACTCATTTATGCGCGCGCGTACTACAAATGAAGATTTTATAACTGGTCCGCTTTAATTTAATAGAACTGATTTGACCAGAAATCCTATAAAATTTTTAGAGGAAGAATATGAGGAACTAAGAAAAAAGGATCTAAATTGGGAGCCATATGAGTTAACGGGTGCCTCAGGAGCGGTATCCAATATAAATGGGATCCAAAAAATAATATTATGCAGTAATAATTATTTGGGTTTAACAACTCATCCAAAACTTGAAGCAGCTTTTATTGAGGGAGTGAAAAAATATGGTGTTGGCTCTGGAGCTGTTAGACCGATTTC
>JABAHP010001644.1_pt1 | contig 16401 bp, 12 predicted proteins | sample 7062081 | NCBI WGS metagenome assembly JABAHP01 (sample SAMN14534357, study PRJNA622989) | marine sediment metagenome | biome: marine biome [ENVO:00000428]; feature: marine pelagic biome [ENVO:01000023]; material: deep marine sediment [ENVO:00002113] | place: India: Gulf of Kutch | collected...
CAGGCGTCTGCTTCATATATCTCTTCGAGACAAACACGCCTTTTTAAATCATGTTTATTCAAGCAATGCTCGATAAGTTCGACTATTGTAACAAATTTTATCCGCCCCGCCAAAAATTCATCCACTGCAACCTCGTTCGCCGCGTTAAATACCACCGGCGCAGAACCCCCTATGCGCCCAACCTCAAATCCCAGAGCCAGCGCCCCGAACTTCTCCAAATCCGGCTTTTCAAAAGTAAGCTGCCCGATCTCTTCCAGCCGAAGACGCTCGGCAATTCCTTCAACTCGCTCAGGATAAGTCAGGGCATACTGGATCGGAACACACATATTTGGCAAACCAAGCTGCGCTATTACCGAACCATCCACAAATTCAACAAGCGAATGTACTATCGATTCCGGGTGAACCAAAACATCTATCTTCTCCATCGGAATATCGAAAAGCCAACGAGTCTCGATAACTTCGAACGCCTTATTCGCCATCGTCGCTGAATCTATGGTAATTTTCGGCCCCATCTCCCACGTCGGATGCGACAGCGCCTGCTCCAGCGTTACTCCCCGGATCTCCTCAACAGTGGCCTTTCTAAATGGCCCGCCCGAAGCCGTCAGAATGATTTTACGAACCTCCTCATGCGCCCCGGCCTGCATCGCTTGAAATATCGCCGAATGTTCACTATCAACCGGCAGAACAAGCCCCCCGTTCTCCCTCGCCGTCCCCGTAAGAAGCTCCCCGGCTATAACAAGAGGCTCTTTGTTGGCGATAGCAAGCGTTTTGCCCTTCTCCGCCGCCGCAAGAAGTGCAGGCAGACCCGCCGCGCCGACAATCGCAGTAAGAACAACATCGACCTCCTCAAGCTCCGCAATCTCCGTCATAGCTTCAGGCCCGGCCAGAATCTCGACCCCCAAATCCCCAACGAGATCCTCAAGCCCATTTACGTAATCACCATTTGTGACGGCAACATACCGCGGCCTGTACTTTCGCGCCTGTTCAGCCAAAAGCGAAACGTTCCTGTGTCCGCTCAACGCGACAATTTCGTACCCCGGCCCAAGCGCATCGATTACGCGCAGAGAATTTGTACCTATCGAGCCCGTCGAACCAAATATTGCGATACGCTTAACTTTCAAAAGCCGACACCTTCTCTATTGCCGATTCTGTTTCAAATCCATTATCAACAAACCCCGATATTATCCTGATTTCACCAATCTGTCAAGATATGATTCTAAACTAAGTCCAAAATCCGCCCCTGAACCTTGATTTTCAAGCTTTGATGTGCCTCTAAATACCCGCCTTTGCCCGCTAATCCCCCCATGCCTGCCCTCCACTCCGACCGGTGCTCAGAGATAGGTATCTACATATACTGCCAGTATCGTTCTAACGCCACAAGATGGTCGTTGTATATCGGGTCATAAGGATACGTATCTCTTATGAATTCCAGGAAGGATTTTATTGCCCTTTTTTGCTTTGCTGTTAAGCTGTCGAATCTCTTATGAAATCTATCTATCTCCCATGGTTCGCACTCTCCCTCAAAAGGCAGTACTAAATCTCCTATTGTAATCACAGAAAGTGAGTCCGATTCATAATAAAACTCTGCTGAGATAATGAGAAAAGCGGGCAAATAGAATCTAAATGCTTCTGTTGTAAAGAAGGCCGTGTGCGAACCGAAAGGTACTAGAAATTCAAAAGTCAGGTCCCTCCAGTGCTTCCCTTTGAATTTAGCTAAATCCTCAAGGTACTCATCTCTCTTGTTTGCGGCTATATTATCATCTCCAGGATAAGGTATGTCCCGGAATGCCCCTTCAATCTCTTCCTTCAACCGCTGTAATCGTTCGTCTCTATCTTCTTTGCCCATCTTTCAGCCTTTAAAGCTGGGACTTTCTCGCTTGTAATTATTGGCAGAATTTTACGATTTAAATTATTAAATCATTTCAATATTAACATGTAAGATATTTTGTACCGCTATAGTAATAATCCAACCAACATGAACGTTAACGAAAGTGAAAAATGTAAGTCATCATAATCAGTAATATCACCGAAATAATAAGACCTGCTTTGCCATATCTGGATCGAAAACCTAAGACGCCTGTTACTAATGCAGCAGTTTCCAGAGCAAAATGAAGTGTGTACAATCGTTGTGGAATTATAGTTTCATAATTGGTCAATCTATCGACTGCTACTAATAATAAGGCAAGAGCAAGGGGGAGCACTATTCCCACTATGGCCACCCAAAGGCTTATTTTACCAAAGTAAGCCATTTGGGAGGTTTTAGATTCTTGTTTCTCTTTTCTCTCTTCTTCGCCCATTTTCCAGCCTCTAATATCGTGGAATTTCTCACTTTAATTCTATTAATGGTATTGTTTTGACTGTTCTTATTCTTCTCTGAACAATTGATCTAAACGATCTTTATCTTCTTCAGACATTAAATCTCCGATGGGAACATCGGGATTTTCCTCTGCTTTAATCGTTCGTATTTCTTTCGGATCTGGAATAAATTCATCAACTCGTTCCCATAAATTTTCCTCTTCAAAAAAGTTTCCACCAATTTCGGAACCATCTCCTGGTTGTTCTTCTTCAAGGAACCACAAATGATGAATACCTACGTATTTGAAATTATCGTCTCTCTCTTTTTCTTTAGCCCATTTTACTGCTTTATCATAAGCAATAAGGGCAGATGGAGCTTCAAATAACACATCACACGATTCACATTGTACTATAGCCTCATCCTCTCTGGGAGGTTGTGCAAAGAGTATATCAACTACATACCACATTTTAACCACCTATAACTATCAAAAAGACCAGACTTGTTATTTGAAAATCTATTTCTCTTCTTCGACCATCTTTCAGCCTTTACATAGCCGTGAGTTTTTCGCTTGTATCCTTAATCTTGTTGAACTTCATCAGGCTTCCATTTGAGTTTAGGAAATTCCCCTTTCTCAAAAGAAGTATGACCATCATTAAAACATATGCTACATCCATTTCCTCTGTGGTTATTAGTGCTTAATAATTCTAATCCACCATATTGATTCCAGCCTTTGTTAGTTTCAAACAATAACACCGTATCAGGCGGAGAGTTGGGTTGACAATATGGATTCATCGCATAATAACAACTGCCTGTCTGGGGATGGGGACGAACAAATACTTTTTTATCGTTAAAAATGAAAATAAGTGATGGACAGACGAAGTGTCTTTCATTCATTTCTCCATATTTCACAAGTAAATCACACCATTGATTCGGCTCAGGATATTGACCATAGTCATCAGCATAAATCTTCATTGCTAATCCCAAACCTCCTATGTTGGAAGCACAGGTAAATCGAAAAGGTCTGTTCTTAAGCCATACAGTATGTCTGTTAAACCAATGGATGAAAATAAAAAAAGCCAGAAACATGCCAAAAATAGCCGGCAATTTTGTTTTAAGAAAAGCTGATTTTTTCCATCCACGTAAAAGAGCTGCTAAACCAATTCCAAAACCGGCTATTGAAAGATATAAACAGAATTGCCAACCAGGAACATAAATATAACGAGGACGATACATAACAAATTCAGTAGTCAGAATTAAGAAGGCTAAAATACTAAATGAAATTGATAATATTGCCGGCCTTGAAATCCTCGACTTTTGATGTCCCGCTTTTCTCTCTTCTTCACTCATCTTTCAGCCTTTATAAAGCCGTGGAGATTCTCACTTATAGTGAGCCGTTTTTCAAATCATCCTCTTTATATTCACATTTCCATATTTTTTTACAACTTCATAAAATGCTGGATAAACAAACAACCTAAGCCGTTTTTCTTTAATATTTATCTGTGGTAATTTTTAATATGGTAAATCAATGCCACAAATATATTGATTATAAAAAGACTAAACCATACTATGATCGGCAGCAAAAACACTACGGTTCCTATGCTAACCAATAGGCATTCTTTGCCTCTACTGAAACCAATAAGAACCAAAAGTAAACCAGTCAAACATAATGGTGGAATCAGTTTTTCAAAATATTTCCCAACAATGTATAAACATTTTACGATAGGTTTTTGAACATAATCACCTTCAAGTTTTGAGTAATCACTGTACCATTTAATATCAGTAATTGTTTTTTCTTTTTGCAATATTTCATCTAATATTTTTACAAGACTTTGCAACTCTGCATCTTCTGATTTACCAAGAAGACGAGCAAAGAATCTCAATGTACGTGGACAGCTTATCTCCCAGTAATCGTCTTCCATTACACTGCGTGAAACCATCAGGGGATATTCTATCGAACCAGAGACAACGTTTACTGTAAACCAAGGCTCTTCATATTCTACCGAATTCACCACATAATTTTTTTGGCGAAGCTGCTCTGCAATGAACTCTGCCAAGTCTCTGCCCGGAAATTCATCTTTGAATTCCTTTTTAAAATCGCCTTTAAACCTGACGTGATTTTTAATTATGCGCTTTGACTTCATTTTCCCCATGTTTAAATCAAATACCCATAAATTAAATCTTTTTGACAATTAGTTTAGCCAGTTTCAAGGTATTAGGTTTCTGGTGTTTCTCTCTTCTTCACTCATCTTTCAACCTCAACAAAGCCGGTAAATTCCCGCCTGTAATATCTTTACTATTATCCCCGCTGTCCACCCCAAACACAACAAAAAAAGAAAATTTCAGTGCAAAAATCAATGTGTGAATTAACTCATACACTCATCTACGCATCTACTCATTTACAAGATCACACCGGCACCGAAATCTTCTCTTTCCGCTGGTTCCTCGCCCGAAACTGTCGCGGCGTCATGCCAACAAGTTCCTTAAACGTTCGCGAAAAATAGCTTTGATTATTATAGCCCACCTGAAAACAAATCTCCGTACAGCTCTGCCCCGTCGCCAGCAGAAGCTGTTTGGCCCGCTCGATACGCACGCTCGTCAGGTAATCTATAATCGTAATCCCCATCTGCTCTTTGAATATATGCGCAAGCCTCGAAACGCTCAGGTGCGAAATCCGGGCGATATCCGCAAGCGATATCGGTTTATCATAATTGGCGTCGATATAATTGATGGCCGGCCGGATCTGAGTAACCTTCTTGGCGTCCTGTGATGAATATACCAGCTCGACAAACTCGTTCAGCGCCGTACTTATCCACGCGCACAAATCCTGCTGGTTGTCAATCTGCATCACCTTGTTCACAAACGTCAGGTTCTTCTCAAGCATAACGTCAACATCAACTCCGCCCTCAACCGCCGACCGGCTCAGAATACTCAACAGCTCCAGCAATCTCGCCTTAAGCACGCCAAGGTCCCCGGGATTATGAAACAATATCGTCCCCAGTATCGAATTCAGAATCTCCTTCGCCCCGGTCCTGTCACCGATTTTCACCTTCCCTATAAGTTCCCGCTCACTCTCTAAGGGATACCGCCATTCCGTGCCGACCTTTTTTCTCTCCTGTATAAATTCCCCTATCTGAGACTGCTGTTCTGACCTCTGTTTCCGCCACCTGACTACCCGCGGGTCGAATCCACCGACCTCATAAAGCAAATCAAACAAAAACTCCGCCGCCTTGTGGATTTGTCGCCCTTGGATAACCGGCAGTTTACCAATCGCGGCCACAAGCTTTTTATCGTCGAAACGAACGCCCTTCAACCGTTTCCGGATGTCCTCCAAAAAAATCTCCGTTGCCGGCTCCCAAAGGCACTTGCCGAAAAACATCCCCCCGAGCGCCTTGTCCTTATCCATAACAGGAACACAACCCACAACTATACCCGCGTGACAAAGACGAATATAAGACTGTCCCGTCTCTATCGCCATCTCCAGGCTGCGTCTGCTTCCTTTCTGGCATCTCCTCAGCCCCGCTGCACTGCTGCGAACCACCCGGCAAAATTCCGGATGGCAGTCCCTGCTGCATCGCCCTTTTATTTCTGTCCCGCTGATGTTCGTTGTTTCAAGACCTAATTGGAAATGCTCCCGGAAAACTCCCTCTATCCTCTCAAAATTCTCCCTCGTAAGCAGTTTCATTAACGCTGATTTTTCAGCCATCTATAATGTCCACCAATTGCACATAAAAATCGCAAAACGCTGTTATTTTTCAGCAAGATTGTGCAATTATAACAAATAGCAAGATAAGAACAATATCTTTTTTCCCATTTCTGGTAAGAAAGATCCCCAAAGCCCTCAGCTTTATGCCGGGGATCTATATTTCCTCCGCCTTCATCCCCGCTCTCGCATCCAACTCCAAAAGCCCTCGGCTTCATCCCGGCCGTACTTTATCAGCCCTTTTGAAATTCTCCCGATGTGTCAATCCTTCCTGAGTTGTTCTTAATCGGGAGCATTTTTTTCAAAACCGGTGATGTCTGTCAGTCGGTTTAGCTCGGCCCTGACCTTCGGTAACGCCTGGGGATATTCTCTCTTGATAAAATCAATCAGCTTCTCCCTGACTTCACACCGCAAAGTCCAGGCGGCTGAGGCATCCGCGGCACTCATAAGAGCCCGCAATTCCATCGTGCGGTCCGAGGCGTTCGTGACCTGCAGGACACATACCTTACCATCCCAGTGTTCTGATTCTTTGAGGATCTTTTGAAGCTGGTCTCTGAGCACATCGAGAGGCAAAGTGTAGTCGGTATACACAAAAACGGTGCCAAGTATCTCGGCGGACGTTCGTGTCCAGTTCTGGAACGGGCTTTCGATGAAGTACGTTATGGGCACGATTAGACGTCTAAGGTCCCAGATTCTGACAACCACGTAGGTCAGGGTTATCTCTTCGATACGGCCCCACTCGTTTTCAACTATCACGACATCGTCAACACGGATGGGCTGAGTGACCGCTATCTGAAGACCCGCAATGAACGTGGCTATGGTCCGCTGAGCAGCCATTCCGACCACAATGCCCACCACCCCGGCCGAGGCCAAAATCGTCGTGCCCAGCTGCCGCACCCTCTCGAATGTCATCAGGATCGTTCCAAAAGCAAGCAAACCCACTACGGCTATCACTATCCGCTTCAGCACCCGGAATTGAGTATGTATCTTTCTGGCCCTGAGGTTGTCTTTGACGCCCACGTCGAAACGGCTAATCACAAAGTCTTCAAATACAAAGGTGGTTCGAATCAAAAGCCAGGCGACAAGAGCAATTAAAACTACGGCGAGGATATGGTTGGCCACCTCAGGCGTAAGCTCCTTAAAAGAGGGCAGTTTTCCAACCACCCGAACCACGAGAAGAACTACTATCCACAGCAAAGGCCTGAAACAGTGTTTCACAAATACATTGTCGAGAGCCACTTTGGTGCGTTTAGTCAAGTACATTACAATTCTAAACAATACAAAATGGCCGGCCAATCCGACAAGCAGGGCCACAACGTACAGCCGGATTAATGGATTCAACTCCTGTATACTTGCTAACATTATACACCTCCTATACATACCCAAAGAAAGAAATAACAATGCAAACGCAACACTGCTTCCAGGGCGTAATTACTACTAATTCCAGCATCCTTGAAAAACTGCATATACTCACATATCCGGATTTATATGTTCATTACCGAATTCACCATATCCAGGTGGTCCGAAAGCAAGCGGGTAATCAGAAACTCTTTCCTGACCTTCTCTTTGCCCTTCTGCCCAACGGCTTTACCCTCTTTAGGGTTTTTCAGAAGGCCTATGATCCGCTCGGCAAATCCTTTGTTGTCTTTAGGTTCCAGCAAAAAACCGCTGCGACCATCCTCTATCTGAGAAGGTATTCCGCCCACATTCGAGGCAACGACGGGAGTGCCTTTCCAGAGAGCCTCGGTTACGCACAGGCAGAAACCTTCCCTTATGGATTTCTGTATTATCACGTTGGAGAATCTCTGAACTGAATTCACCAGCGTCTCATTGTTTCCCACCACGAAAATGATATCTCCCGTATTGATGAGTTTGTTTGCTTTTCGCTGGACCTTTCTGTACATCCGGAGCCCCTCGGGATCGTCGCTTGCCACGTTGTAGCAAAAGACAAGCCTGCAATCCACCTTCTCTTTGACCATTTTGAACACTTCTATGACTCCTTCAGGGTCCTTCCACGGATCGAGTCTGGAAACCTGTGTAATAACGGGTTTGTCTGTTGGAATCCCGGCCCTGGTTATATGTTCACGTATCGTTCTTTCAGAAATATCCTTATTCTTTTCACTAAGCGGATTGATGGCGGGAAACATAAGACGCTGGCCAACCGGCAGGTCTTCTTTAAAGTAATTCTCACTTGACATCACTATTTCATCGTATTTAAGCATGTACCCTTTAAGGAAATCCCATAATTCCTTATGAGGATTTGTCAGGTCAATATGGCAGCGCCATATCCACGGCTGGCTCTTTCTAAATGAACCTATCAGCGAAAGCGGCTGGGGATCGTGGATAATTACACAATCATGGTCAAGGTGCGAAAATTTTAAAAAAATTTCGTTAGTTTGTAGATACACTCGTTTTTTTCTGTCCGACAGGTTTAATTTCGCACCTTGCAGCGCATTGTGAAAACTTTTTGTTATCTCAAAAAATTCCTGGCTGCCATGCAGTATCCTCCAGTCGACATTTATACCGACATCGTTCATCAACTGAACAAGGGAATAAAGAATCTCTGCAACTCCCCCCCCTTGATAGGTCGCATTGACATGAACGATATCTTTTCCGTAGAGGCCTCGGGCCCTGTTATAAATCTCAGCCAATCTCGTGTCCGGTACTATGTGTCGAAAATCTTCAAGACGTATCATTCGAATCTCCTGACAATTTCTTAAGTAAAAATCTTATTTCTTTAACGCTGTCGACGTTGAACCTTGCCTTTGAAGCTGCGAGTCCAACCTTTATTGAATATGCGTGCTCAGGTAGGGAGCCGAACATCTCTTCATCCGTGTAATCGTCGCCTGCCGCCAGTATGAAGTCCCATTTCTTCCGGCCAATCCACGTTTCTGCCGCCTTGCCCTTGGTTACCACCATGCTCTTGACTTCGAGTATCTTGCTGCCCTCAAAAACACCTATATCCAGGTTTTCTGTAAGGTTTAAAAGAGCGGACTTCAACTCCTGTACTCTAAGGTATGCAAGCTCAGGATCGGCCCTGCGATAGTGCCAGACTATTGAGAAATTTTTCTCCTCGACTATCGAGCCTGGCGTACGATCCGCATAAAGCTCCATAATGGGCCTGATAGTATCTTTCCACTTAACATCAAAAGGCTGCACGCTCTGCCAATCCTTGCCGTCTCTTCTAATCCACCCCCCATGCTCAGCAACCAACGCCGCACCAAGATTGCCAAACCATTCTTCCAAAGTGTTCTTGTCTCGCCCACTGATTATCACAACCGTGTTCTTGGGATTCTGCAACAGGCTCCCTAACAACGTCAGAATCTCCTCGTCCGGCCCTGCCTCGGCGGGTTTGCCTTTGAAACCTACCAGAGTCCCGTCATAGTCCAGAAGAAACAGACATTTAATGCTCTTACCGTAACCCTCAAGTAACTGCGCTATAATTGGCTCAGAAAGTCGACGTGCTGATAGTTCCTGTTGAGTCTTCTTGATCTCTGACAGAGCACATAGAAACTCCTCGCTCCACCGAGAAACGTTGTAACGACGGAGCCTCTCCTGCATGATTCTGTTTCTTTCCATCTGTTCCAGCTGCGGCATCTCAAGAGCTTTTTGGATGGCTTGTACTATTGCTTCCTTGTTGCACGAATTGACGACCAGCGCCTCCCCTAATTCTCGTGCCGCTCCCGTCATCTCGCTTATTATTAATACACCCGGTTTATCAGTCTTGGCTGCAATGTATTCTTTGGCGATAAGATTCATCCCGTCTGTCAACGGAGTCACTAATGCCACGTCCGAAATGTTATACAGCGCTGTTAATTGCTTGAAAGGCAGTGAGCGATACAAATACCATACAGGTATATAGCCCATCGTTCCATACTCACCATTAATCCTTCCGACCAACTGTTCCAGTCTGTTTCTAAGTGCTTTGTAGTCCTCCACACCTGTCCGCGTCGGAACAGCCACCATAATCAGGGTAACCTTGCCCCTGTACTGTGGATTCCTTGACAGGAAAAGATCAAAGGCTTCGATTCGCTCGATAATACCCTTGGAATAATCCAGCCTGTCTACAGACAAAATAATCTTTCGTTCCCCAACTCTTCTTCGTATCTTGTTTGCTTCATTGGCAACGCCGGGATCTTCGATAGCCCGTGAATACTTCTCATAGTCGATACCCATCGGAAAAGCATCCACCTTTACTACACGATTATCGACGCTAATGTTGCTGAAAGTGCGTTCCAGGCCGATTATCCTGGTAACGCTGCTAAGAAAGTGCCGGACATAGTCATAAGTATGGAAGCCTATCAGATCAGCCCCTAAAAGGCCGTGCAGAATTTCCTCCCGCCAGGGCATAAGACGGAAGACCTCAAAAGACGGCCAGGGTATATGGAGAAAAAACCCGATTTCCGAGTTGGGAAGTCGTTCCTTCAGAAGTTGAGGAAGCAACATGAACTGATAATCGTGAACCCATATTCGGTCATCCGGCCCGGCTATATTCATCACCTCATCGCAGAATAACTCGTTCACTTGCCTGTAAGTGTTCCAATAGCTGGCTTCGTAGACTGTGCGCCTTGGGAAATAGTGAAAGAGAGGCCAGATCGTCTTGTTACAGAATCCCTGATAGTAGCGCTCCATTTGTTTTCTGGATAAAAACACAGGATGGCAATTCTCTGCAACTAATCTCCTGCAAATCTCATCCTTGTCATGGCCACTCAACTTCTCATTTGTTATTCCCGGCCAACCAATCCAGACTCGCCCACAGGATTTAGGCAGTGAAGAAAGGCCCACAGCAAGACCGCCGGGGCTGGGCCGAAAATGTATTTTTCCCGCCTTTCTTGTCGTATTAAACGGCAGCCTGTTAGCAATTACAACTACCCGGCCCATAAGCCTCCTTACTATTTAAGCCTTATACAGTTAATTCGAACCGAAATGGGGAAAAACAGAAAAATAGCGCAGTTTGCAGGTGAATCCTTGTTTTTTCTGTAAAAAACAACATGAGACTCTTTTGAATATAGCATAAATACACATTTGTGCAAGTTCAAAACAAGGATGTGATTATAGAAATTATTCTCTTTCTAATTCGAGCTTAAACATCAGTCACACCCACCACCGCCTAAATGTCGGGAGTTTATAATTTCCCGTCTTCATCCCCGCCGTAGCTTAACACTTATCACCCGTGATTAATCTCTCGACTTCTGTTTCCTCCGTCTGTAAGACGGAACTACTTATGCGCCTATGGCACCTGCTATAATGTTACAATGCTCAAATCCTCTAATCCTTTCAAGTTTTGCGTAGTATCATTCCGGGTCTCGCTCCGGTATGTTTGCCATTCTCAACAACCAATATACCGTTTACGAGAACATGTTTGATGCCCTGAGGATATTGATGAGGTTGCTCGAAAGTAGCTGTATCCCGCACCTCGGCCCCATCAAATATAACCAAATCCGCTTTCATACCACGAGCAACGCGCCCTCGATCTGCAAGCCCAAGCTGCTTTGCCGGCATACTGGTCATCTTTTTCACCGCAGATGAAAGACCCAGGAGCCTACGCTCGCGGACATAATGTCCAAGGACGCGGGGGAAGGTGCCATATGAGCGGGGATGCGGCCGGGCTTCCGCTGCCTTGCCTTGGCCGGACATGCTGGATCCGTCAGAGCCAATCATTACCAGCGGATGCGAAAGAACCATTTCCACGTTTCCGGGGGCCATACCATGACCAACGAAGTCAACTAAAGTTGCTTCCTCTTCGAGCAATCTCAGAAGCGCATCAACAGGTTCAACTTTCCACATTTCGCCGATCTCAAACAGGTTCTTACCTATTGTCGTGCGATTTCTTTCACTTTTCGTACTGTTGATTACAATCAAATCAAAATCACCCGGGCTTTCTCCTACCCTTTCAGAAACTTCCCTGCGTATCCGCCTACGCGCATCACGATTTCGAAGACGTCTCAGGATTGCTTTTGTGCCGCCTTCTCTAACCCACGCTTTCAACAGAATGCTTAAGCTCGTAGAGTATGCGGTGTAGGGATAAGCGTCGGCAGAAACATCAATGCCGAGCCGACGGGCCTTCTCGAGCAGCCCAAGGGCGGCCGTCTGTTTGTTCCAGTTTGATCGCCCCGCGGCCTTCAAGTGGGAAATCTGTACACGCACACCGGTCTCTCGCCCGACGTTCACGGCTTCGTTGATAGCTTCGAGCAATCCTGAACCCTCATTGCGGAGGTGCGTTGCGTAAAGACCATCCCTACGAGCTACCAACCGCACCATTGAGGCAATCTCCTCGGCCGGAGTGTATATCCCGGGAGCATACTCAAGGCCTGTGGAAACACCAAAGGCCCCGCAATCCATGCCTTCTTCGACGGCTCGAAGCACGTTCTTGAGTTCGTCGGCAGTCAGCTTTCTATCCACAAGACCGATAGCATTCTTACGCAACCTTCCCTGGCCTAATAACAGCGCATGGTTCACCGATATACGGATTTGTTCCAACTTTGAAAAATATGAGGCAACATCCGTCCAGTCAGGCCTGATTCCCAATTCTCGAAATTCTCCAAGATCATTCTTTATGTCAGCTCGTTTCAGTGGCACAACAGAAGAACCGCAATTTCCGGTCACCTCTGTTGTGACCCCCTGGAAGACCCGGCTGTCGGCGGTCGGACACGCCAGAATCCGCCCGTCGGAATGTGTGTGAATATCGATGAAACCCGGGCACAAATGCAGCCCCGACGCTTGAATAACAGTTTTGCCCTGCTCGCCGGAAATGTCCCCTATTGCAGTGATTGTGTCACCGGTTATGCCGACGTCGCCTCTCCGTGGCGCTCGACCTGTACCATCTATAATGGTTGCATTTTTGATGACTTTGTCGAAGGCGCCACTGGCATATACTGCGGGCCGCTTTGGAATTGACACAATAATCGCGCCAAGACAACATCTTTTCAAAAAACTCCTTCTGCAAATATAAGCCGGCATTCTATGGCCCTCGGTTCACATATATGAACCCATAAACGGTTCTACTGCAATCTACGGCCTCTATAATAGCACAATACGTCGCTCGATTTCAACGCTTCCTCAACGAAATTCCAAAAACACAAAAAAGCACTTGCTTACATCATCGTCATTTCGAGCCGAGCCCCCGTGCTTTCGTCAGAAAGCACAGAGGCGAAGTCGAAAAATCTGGCCAAAGATTGGAATTAAACTATTCGCTTCCGCTCATCTACGCATCTACTCATTCACGCGTCTACGCATTTCTACCTGCGGTTCGCATTATCTTGATTCACTCCGGCCCTAACGGACCTACGTGACACTGTACGATGCGAATCGCGGCCTACGGTAGAAATGCTTTCGCCATAAAGCTGCGTAAGATGGGCTTTAACCCGTGCTGTCATTCTTTAATGTAAAGTCGGGTGTGTTTATTTATTGGGCAAAATTTTTTATAAATAATTTGGTAATTCCTTCTTCGTTTATGAGCAATGGTATAAAATAGCCTTATAAAGGCTGAAAGATGGGCGAAGAAAAGAAAAAAGATATACCCATAGCATACAGAATTATATCAATCATTGCACTTTTTATAGGTATCGCTACGTTCCTGAGCGGGATTTTGTTAGTCCCTGCCGCCTTGTGGTTTGGTACTTTTTCCTTTGCCGGCCAGGAAGGGGATGTCATCGGGCTTATATTAGGTGTTTTGGCTATTGTTCCAAGCCTCTGTAGGGCCTTTTTATGGCCCATCGCTGTTATTGGTCTGATTCTATCCATAATTACGTTGTTCACCGAGCGGGACATTTATTACAGGGCGCTACCGTGGACGTTTGTACTGTTTGGGATTTTACTATATATAGTGTGCTGGGCTTCACTAAATAAGTATTAGTTCAAGCCACCTTAAGTTCCCCATCCTCTACTCTCTTCAAAACTCTGTAATCCCTATAATTTGGGGGGCGGGACAGCCACAGAGAAAAAAAATTGAAAAAATCAAAATTTTTCATCAACATTTGGCTTCATAGCTACGGCTTAGTAAATAAACAGTTATATTACTGGGGCAGGGGGTTATTGTACCTGCCAATATTGATTCTGGGCCGACAAAAGCGAAGAAAGGAGTCTGTATGCACCGTGACAATGAAACATCCGCCGGGGAAATTCAGGAAAAGGAAAAAGTCAAAAATACTGCGTCTGAAACGGAACGCCGAAGTAGTGACCAGGACCGTCGAAGCGGAGCGGATAGGCGGTGTAGCACAGAACCTTACAGTGGAACTGAACGCCGCAGCGGTGAAGACAGACGCTGTTTGCATGAGAGGCGAACCGGTGCTGATATGCCAACGTACAGACTGTTTTACCGGCATGTAGTAACAGAGAGCATCTATGCTATCGAGCGCCGGCTGGATGGTACACTAATCGGAAGTTGTGGACCGTTGCCGGCTGATGACCTGAAATCACCTCATAGCTACAAATACACTACAGAGCTAAACGAATGGCTCGAAACACAAAATGAAAAACTGATTATGCTTTAAGAAAAACCCAGTCTTTATTTAGACCCATCCTCCGGGCGGGATCACAAACGTTATCTCAATGGGGGATTTCGTGCTTGGGATTTCGGATTTCACGGTTGTATTCGCATTTCTACCTGCGGTTCGCATTATCTTTACTAACTCCGGACCCCCCAGTACGAATCCCTGTACGCTGTAGCAGGGACCCGCTAAGCAGGGATCCAGACCCCTTTTTTTAAACCAATTCGTAACTCGTAATTCTTAATTAAAAATTCTCCTCCCAATTATCATTTATCACCCATCCTTGATTATTTATACGGCCACCCCGACAAAAACAATCGGGGCCTATACCGAATCAATCAGTATAGGCCCCGAACTTATACAAAGTCAAGGGACTAAATTATCCTAACACCGATTATGGTGTCGTCGGCCACAGGATTTCTTCAAGGTACTTGTCGGCTATCAGAGCATAGTCATTGAAGTTAATCCACTGGTTACCCGGCGATTCGCCCTGATACACATCGGCAATCGATTGTATTGGAACGTGCAGCGTCGGTGCACCCTGAGTAGCCAGATATGCTATCTCTGACTCTGACAAAACAGTACTATAAATGCGGGCATCATCAACCAATCCGTTCCAGCTGTTGTAAGTAGCATGTGCACGCTTGCCTATCTGTACGTGGTCCTCGGTATTGAGCGCAACGTCCGCGCTGCCGACTTCAACACCATCACCATACCAGCGGATTGTTGTTCCATCATAGGTGCCGCCCAAATGGTGCCACTCCTGGTCAAGAGGCATTATGTTCTCTTCCCAGCTGTAAACGTGAATACAATAGGTATCTGCGTTGCCTCGACGCTGTAAATCGAAGCTCCGGTAGCTTTCGCTGCCGGGATGTGATGTGAAGCCAAAAATGTTTATCCAGGGCCCTAAGGAATCAGCTGGAACGCTCGCCTTCACCCATGCAGTGATCGTCCTCGGAGTGTTACCGTCAATGCCTACACTGCCGACAACAAGATGGTCGTCGACGCCGTCAAGTGACAACGCCTGAGAACCAACCACACCGGCTGTAAAGCCCGGATTAGTACCACATGGATCGATGGCGTGACGGCCGTGAACGCTGGAGTCATTGTAGTTGCCTTCAAACTCGTAACGTGCCGCCAGATTAACATCGCTTGGCGCTGATGTCGTAATAAGCCGGTCACCCAGCAGCCAGTCAATTCCTACCAGCGCAAGGTCCAACTCGTTAACGATGCAGTCGTAAGGCTGGGCAAGATCATAAACTGGTTTCGCCAGCGAAGGAATACATCTGGGAGGACAACCACGGATATCATCAACGTAGATGGCGCCCGAACCGCCCTGAACAGGAACGTCCCTGTCACCAAGGCCGATGTAGACCTTCTTGACTGCGTCAAGATTAACGGTTGTGAAGTCAGATAGATCTATATTCCACTCCTGCCACGTGGTCAGTGTAGCCGCATTCACGTCATTGTGCTCAACCACATCAGTATTAACACCGTCGGATAGAGCAACATACAACTGCTCGGCCGAATTAGTGCCGATGTTGCCGTAGACCCAGTTCGGCGGAAGAGGACTTATCAAAACGTTGTTGAAATCTGCCGCACATATCTGATTAGCGTTGTGGCTGCTAACCGCGGTACCGATATAGATATTCGGGTCGGCAATATCACCCATGGATATTTCCGGCAATACTGGCGCCTGTCCGGGAGCGTTAACATCATCCCAGACAAAACCGTTCGCAGAGTGTTTGGCCTCAAAAGCGCCACTGATTGTACGCTCCAGTTTCACGTATTGAGGCGCAGTGACGCCGGGCTTGGTTATGCTCTGGCAGGGACCGTCCTCAACATCACGGTAGTTGAAGGTAACTCCCTGACCGGGCGTAATGAACACAGCAGCAAACTTGGAGTAAGGAGTCCAC
>JABAHP010017646.1_pt2 | contig 16399 bp, 26 predicted proteins | sample 7062081 | NCBI WGS metagenome assembly JABAHP01 (sample SAMN14534357, study PRJNA622989) | marine sediment metagenome | biome: marine biome [ENVO:00000428]; feature: marine pelagic biome [ENVO:01000023]; material: deep marine sediment [ENVO:00002113] | place: India: Gulf of Kutch | collected...
AGAACTTGACAGCCATAAGAGTGTCACCGTGCCCGCTGGCGAATGGGTGGTGACCAAGCCGATTGTGCTGCACAGCGAGCGGACGCTGGTGCTGAATGATGCGATGATTGTGGGTCGCGGCGACGGATTCACGGACAAGCAGGCGTGTCTACTGGAGGTGTTCGAGGTTCACGATATTGTGGTCGGCGGCGGCCAGTTGCGGCTTGAGGCCCCGGATGTGAGCGAGAAAGACGAACACCGGCATGCAATCGGTGTCTTCGGCAGCGAGAACGTAGTGCTGGATAGCATGTCTTGCACCAGCAACGGCGGTGACGGCGTGTACGTCGGTGGCGGACTGAAGACCGAGAAACCGTCCAGGGACGTGCGGCTGCTTAATGTACGCTGCATAGACAACCACCGTAACGCATGCAGCGTAACCGGGGTTGACCGGTTTCGTGCGGAACAATGCGTGTTCGGAGAGACGCACGGCAGCAAGCCCCGGCCGAAAAGCGGCATGTGTCTGGAGCCGAATCGGCCGAACGACCCGATGAACGATATTCTGGTCAAGTGCTGCACCTTCGGCGAGAACAGTGGCTCAGGCATGATGGTCAACCTGTCAAAGCACAACAAGGATTCGCAACCGGCGTCGATTAAGTTTCGGAATTGCAACGTCGAAAGCGGTCACGGCCCGACGTTCATCGGCTATTCCGGCGAGGGCCACACGGGCAGCGTGCGGTTCTACGATTGCGAGTTTAGAAACGTTCGCTACCCCGGTGTGCTGCAATTCGGAGACCAGCAGAATCGGTGCCTGTGGTATTGGAGCGGCTGCACCTGGTCAAGCGTCGCCCGCAACTATGACCAGTTCCCGATTGACTTGAGTCAGGTGGGCGGCGACGCCGGTCGTTACATCTTCAACCAGTGCCGTATTTTCGATCGGCAGGAGCGGTCGTTCATTAAGCCGTTGGAGAAAAGCACCTTGACAAACGTGCAGGGCAACATCAAGGTGCCAGCTACAAGTATAGATTCCGAAGTGTTGCGGCGATTTCCAATGTTGCGGGTGGAGGCTGAGTGATGGAGTTGATACACGCGTACTGCTTCCTTGGTGGAATGTTCGTCGGGGCACTGCTGGCGAGCTGGGGCAAGATGCCGAACCGCTGGTGGTGTCGGGCATGCAAGCAATATCTGCACCCACATGAAGTGACGTTTCAGGAAACGCATGACGTGAGGTGTGGCGGTTGCGGTGGGAATGTATCATAACACATGGTATCGGACCTTGGACCACCGGACCCGTTTGCCGACCTAGAAGGCTTCTGCCTGTGGTGCGAACTGCACGCGTGCCCGATGTGCGAAGGTTTAGGAACGGTATCACGAGAACCGTACTGGAACGAGGAGCCGTGCGACGACTATGAGGCTAATTGCGGGTGCTGCGACGGCACGGGTATCGACCCAAGTGCGACCGTCGCGGCGGACGAGTCGCCAACGTCCTAGAATACATCTTATGTTACATTGCTGCCCCATCACGTTGTCCGATGCTCATGANNGCCAACGTCCTAGAATGGGTATTATGTTACGCTTGAATATAGGACTTTGACGATGGGCAAAAGCCAACCACTTATATGCCATGAATGCTGGGATACGGAAGTCAACCACTACAACCCATGTGCCCACGCGATGCAGGTCTTCGATGCGGGGCGAACGCAGGGCGAGCGGAACGCGGCTGCGGACATGGCCTACGTGCTGGAAGCTGCCACCGAGGTCATCCGCCAGTGGCACGGGCCGGAAGCGTGGGACATTTACTACGACAACGCACCAGAGATGGCCCCGATACGGGCATGGATCAAAGAGTGGTCCAAGAGCAAGGACCAGTAAGGTTTGGTTATGTTACGCTCGAATATAGGACGCAACCGAGAAATGCACGACAGAAGCCGGAAGCGGCTTGACCGTGGTAGGCGGCTGTACTGTCGCCTGCTCCGGTATCGCATCGCTCCCGGTGATTACGTGCGATTAGAGGCGGCGGCTATTCGAGCCATCGAACGAGGGCTCTGGAAGAGTCCGAAGGCAGCTCGTAAGGGCATCATGTTTTCAATCCTGCGAGAGTGGTGCAGGCAAGACGGAATGCGTGACCAGCACACAGGATGGTATCGTTGGTTAACTAAGACAGGCTGGAGTCTTGATCGGCTGTTTGCCACTAAGCGGGCACGGGTGGCATGATTTACACGAAGGTCCACAATGGGGCGGTTGGCATCACGGTGTCTGCAACACCAGATTTGGTTGTGTTGGGCTTGAATTTTAGCGAGCGTGTCGTCTTGACTCGGGCCGACGTAGTAGACGTCATTCGGCGTCTGAACATCGCCCTTCAACGTGCTGAATCGCCAGAGCACTTTGGGCGAAAATTGCAAGCGGCTTTGAAGACGAAGGATTCACAAGGCAAGCTATGTTGAACGCACTTATCGCAGCCTTCGATTGGGAAGCGGTGGTCGGCATCCTGCTGTTGCTGTGTGGCATAGTTTGCATAACAGTGACCCTAGTGGGAGTTGCCCTGCTTGTGGAGAGTTGGATAGAGCGATGACGACAAACCCGCTGACGTGGCGGGCGACAATTCGGAGGACTAGGGGCGTGGAGACGAGTCATGTTCATCGCCAGAAGAGACGTTAAATGGTGGACGATGACGGCTTTGTCATGGGCCGGCATCATGTTCTGTGCCGGTCTGATGGTCGGAACAAGCGGGTGTGACATCCCGCGTGAGGTTGCCTCGAAATTCATTACCCGTGCGGGGGTGACTCCCCCGCCGCCCTATGGATGGCGACTGAGACGGTGGCCGGATTTCCGGTATTGTGACGTCATTCCTTTGCCGGGCCCATCGCCGAAACCGATTCCGCGACCGTAAGACGGCGAGCCGGCGGCGGGAGCGGGGCAAGGCAAGAATGGAGCGATTGACCCTATGGACACGGATTCGACTCTGCTACGAGACGTGTCGAAGCACGAAACCCTACGCATCGGGCTCGCCTGGGGACGTTCCCCACACTGAAACGCCTCGTTTCCGTCGCCGCTAATACGCAGAAAGGTCTATTTTCGTGGGGTTCTGGGGGGTCGCTACCCCAGAATCCGGTACAGCGGCGGAAAGCGGTTGNNGGCCGTAGTTCACGGACGAGACCGCCGCTATACCAGTTTCGTCCTAATTCGTGCAGAATTGGTACTTGACCCCAAGCCCCCGGGGCGGCGCCCGATACCCTGCTAGACTTGACGACACTATGCAGGCCGACCCCTAGCATGCCCCGGGGGCCACACCTGCTACGGAATGTGGTATACTGAGGAAGATATGTCGGAAGATGCGAACAAACCGACGGGTAACGGAAGTAACGGACGCGATCCGACGACCGGACGATTTCTGAAGGGTAACCCTGGTGGGCCTGGGAATCCGAACACTCAACACCTGATGCGTCTGCGTGCTGCGATGATCGGCGCAGTCAAGGAAAACAACATCTTGGAAGCCGCGGCGGCACTGTGCGAGAAGGCTCGCGGTGGCGACGTGCAGGCCATCAAGCTGCTATTCGAGTACACCATCGGCAAGCCTGAGCAGTACCACACGGTCAGGACCATCGGTGCGTTGCTCACGCACAGCACAGCATCGGAGGAGCTTCGCAAGGCCGTAATCTCGCGGTGCGACGAGTCAGGACGAATCACGCCGGAGATGATGCTGGGTGCGTTGCGAGACATTCCACCGGCGCCGACGAATGGCAAACGGGAGTGATGTAGCAACTTACGAGCCATAGGGAGGCTGTCAAGAGGAGGTCATGTGAAAAGACCAGAACCCGGAAATACCAAGCCCCGAATCGTCGATGTACGCCCGAAAGTGATGGTTGGGGTGCCGCTCCAGCAGCCGCAGGTGGACTTTCGCCTCGCGGCCCTGCTGGTGAACATGGCGTCTGAGCAGCGGGTGCGGATGGTCACGTCGTTCGCCATCCATCAATCGCCCGGCCACGCCATCAACACGCTCGCCAAGCAGGCGGTGGACATGGGCGTTGACTTCCTGCTGGCCGTCAGCCCGGAAACCCTGCCGACGAAAGAGCCCTTCGGACGCTGCTTTTCTGACTTGGACGTCGTGGGCTTTCCGAGCCCGATGATAAAGGCGACGGACGACGAGAACGGCTATACCATCCACTACAACACGTTTCACGACGTCGATGACAAGTTGGTTCCGATGGCTGCGTACGATGGCGGCCTGGGACGAGTCGATGTCATCGGATTCGGATGCACGCTGTACGCCGCCCGTGTTCTCCGTGTCGTTAAGCCGTTGTTTCTGCGGGAATTTGACGAGGACGGAATCGCCACGGGCGACCCCGGCGTGTCGTTCTGCCGTCGAGCCCGCGAGGCAGGCTTCAAGATATGGGCCGACTACTCCCGGCCGTGCACCAACCTTCAGACGATCGACGTGGGCATGCTGATTGCGGGAGAACAACCGACCGATAAAGTGGTGGCCAAAAAGGGCGGACAGATCGAGTTACCCTAGGCTCCTTTGTAGGGCGGCGTGCGACCATGTGTTTAGAACGGTTGTGCTTCAAGACGCTTGCTTTTGGGGTCGCACGCCGCCTGTTTTTCACATCTTGACTTTCGCGGCTATACTCTCTCGGCATGGAATCCGCCGAGCAGACCATCCAGAACGCCGTTGAGCGGTGGACCACGGGCCGTGTTCGCATCGGCTCCATGCTGGATAAGCTGCTCCACTTCTGGGTCTGGTGCCAGCATGGGGGATGCGTCATTCGCGACACGCACGGCGAGACCATCCCCATGATTCCCAACCGGACGCAGCGGATCATCTTCGCCAGGATGCTGCGTCAAGCGTATTGGAACCGACCGATCCGCGTGGTCATCCTCAAGGCTCGCAAGCCCGGGGTCTCGACGTTCATTCAGGCTCTGTTCGAGTTCCTGTGCGGCCACTACCGCAACCAGGTGGCCCTCATGCTGGCCCACATTCACCGGGCCACGGTGGAGATATTCGACATCGCCCGGCTGATTGCCGAGTCGGATGACACGGTCGAATCGAACGTGAACCGGCAGACGTTGGAGTTCCCGCAGACGCGGTCACGATACGCGTGCCACACGGCCGGGTCCAAGGACTTCGGGGCTGGCGGCACGCCTTTGTACCTGCACTTTTCCGAGGTCGCCCTTTGGGACCAGGGCATCAAGGCGTCCACCGAGTCCACGGCGTTGCGGTCCGTGCCGCGGAATCCCGACACGATCGTGGTCTACGAATCCACCGCACGGGGGCGGGAGCTGTTCTTCCAGCGGTGGCTCAACGCCAAGAACGACGACGCGAACCTGTACGACGCGGTCTTCATTCCGTGGTACTTCAACGATGAGAACCAGATACAGGCTGAGCGGACATTCCGGCGGACCGATGAGGAGCGTGACCTAGCTCGCCGTGCGGAACGCGACGGCATCGTACTGACCGACGACCACTTGCAGTGGCGGCGGCTGGAAATCCTCGAATCCGACGAGTGGACGTTCAAGCAAGAGCACCCGTCCACCCCGGAAGAGGCCGTTGCGGCCCGTGAGAACCTGGTGCTGCCCAACCTGCGGGCCTGTGCCATATCGGAGGTGCCGGCGGACGTGGTCGGTGCGGGCGACAAGATCGGGGGCATTGACTTCGGATTCTACGATCCGACGGTCATCGGGTCCGGCTACTACCATGACCAGGTGGTCTACGTCGAGCGAATCTACCGGGAGGTCAAGACCAGGGCTGAGCACCGCGCCGAGGTGCTGCGGCCGTACTGGACGTACTACTGCGACCCGTCGGGCGCCGAGTCCCGCGAGGAGCTGGCCATCCAGGCCCAACGGCGGCGGGTGCAGGTCAGCCTCCTGCCAGCCCCCCGGATGCAGGATGTCAGCACGAAGAACAACAACCCGGAATGGGATCGGGTCGCCCGCCTGGTTCGTCAGGGTCGGCTGAAGATCGTGCTTCCGGCGTGTGAGCAACTGTGCGTCGAGGCCGAGACGCTGGAGTGGAATCCGGCCACGGGTCGCCCGGACACCCGCCGGACCCCGACCTGCGGCCACTTTGACACGATGGACATGCTTCGGTATATGGTGCTCGGCGCGACGACCTACGGCCAGCGTGTGGAATTCGAGGAAGTACGCGAGCCGAGCCGACGTGACCTGTTGAGGATTTGACATGCAACCCACCAAACCACTCAGCGTCCGAATCATGCGGCATGAGCCGGAACTGGATGAGTACCGGCGATACCTGACCGACGCCCCGTCGCCGTCGAAGTTCGCGTCCACGCTACGTGAAGTCGATGACGGTGACATCGCCGCGGCCGTTGAGATGTCCGAGGAGATGGAGTCGAAGGACCAGCACCTCCAAGGCGTCATGAACACCAGGCGTCAGGCGGTCACGGCCTTGCCGTGGGACATCGAGCCGGACTCGGATGCCTACGACGTCGAGGCCGCACAGGTAACGGCGAAATACTGCCGCAGTCGGCTCAAGTCCATTCGTTCGTGGCCGCAGACGTTGAAGCACTTGGGGAACGCCGTAGGCCCCGGAATCGGCGTGACGGAGCTAATCTGGCGGAATGGTCAGCTCGTGGCCACCAAGGACGTGCCGGGCGACCGGCTGAATCGCCCGTGGGGCGAGAACCAAGTGCACATCCTCACGAAGGAAGACCGCGTTGACGGCTACCCGGCTCTGTCGCCGAAGTTCGCGGTATTCACGCCGGAGGCCCGTGCCGGAGGTCCGCTGCGCTGCACGATGATGCGAGCCCAAGCCTACGCGTGGGTCATCAAGCACTACCTGATAGCTGATTGGGCTGCCTTCTCTGAGACCTTCGGAATGCCAATGCGGGTCGCCAAGGTCGGCTCCGGCATGTCATCGACCGAACGCCAGAAGGTGCGGGACATGCTCAAAAACATGGGCAGCGACACGTACGGCGTGTTCAGCAAGGACCAGGTGGAAATCGAGCTGCTGCGCACCGACCAGGGCCAACCACCGTTCAAGGACATGGTCGAGTGGATTGAACGCAAGCAGTCGATTCTCGCGTTGGGTCAGACGTTGACCACTGAGCAGGGCACGGTTGGCAGCCTGGCGCTGGGGCGTGTCCACGAAAACGTCCGAGCGTCGATCCTGTTCGATGACCTGGCGAATGAGGCCAACTTCATCCGGGACCGCATCTTACGGCCGATGGTGGCGTTGAAGTTTCCGGACACGCCGATGCCCGTCCCGGTCTTCAAGCGGAAGACCTACGAAGCGAAGAACATCGAGTCCGACCGGCTTGCCCTGGACCAGCTCAACGCGGCGAAAGAATACGGACTCCGTGTGGACACGGCCGAAGTGTACGAGCGTCTCGGCTTGCGACGTCCGGAAGACGGTGCGACCGACGTTATCGACTTCGGTCCTTCGGCTCGGACGAACGGTCGGGACAACCCCGATCCAGCCACTCCCTGACGCGCTCGCAACGCCACCGGACCATGCCGCGGACCCGGACGCAGTCGGGTAACTGACCGTCCGCTTTCATACGCCGGATGGTCCGTCGGCTGCATTGCAGCATCCGTGCCAAGTCTCGAATCGTGTAGAACTCGGACATAGTCTCCGTTTTTGACACGATACGTCTCCGTTTGTCAATATTGTAGGCACCGATTCCACGTCTGTACCATTCTGGATGCTGTGAAAATGGAGGCAGGTTATGCCCGGTCCGCACTCTGACAAGTGGAAAAGGTGTGTCGCCAAGGTCGAGCGTGAGAACCCGAACGTCAACGCCTACGCCGTCTGCACGATGACCGTGGGGGCCGAGGCAGACGGGATGGTACTCGCCGACTTGGTGGACGAACCGGAACGGTTTGCCGCCAAGCTGAAGCGTGTCTTGGAAGACCATCCCATCGGCATGGCCGAGGCGCAGCTACTCAAGTGCGAGAAGGCTGACCCACCGGACCGTATCCTGCTTTTCAAGGATGGCGAGACCGGCATCGTCGGTGACGACGGGGAGGAGTATGTCTTCGACCAAGCGCAAGCCCGCAGCATCATGGCTCACTTCGCCAAGCATGGCAATGAGGTGCCGATTGACTACCACCACACGAGCGAAGAGAAGGGCGTCAAGGCCATCGCCGCAGGGTGGGTGAAGTCGTTGGACTACGAAGACGGGAAGGGCCTGTGGGCTGACGTCGAATGGACTGAGCAGGCTGCGGCGGAAATCATGTCGAAGCAGTACAAGTATTTCTCACCGGCCTTTCTCTACAACACGGACGACAACCGAATCCTGGTGTTAACGAGCGTGGCGTTAACGAACACGCCGCGGACTCAGAATCAAACGGAACTGTTGCGGCAGGTAGCCGCGGAACGTGGGAGACGAATCATGCCGAAAAAGAAGAAGGAATGTCGGCGCGTCTATGTGAGCGGTGCCTGGCCCGATGAACACCAGAAGGCCATTCTCCGGAAGTGCGAGGAGTTGATTCCGGATGTTGACATCGCCGTTGAGGCGTTGCCCGACGAGCAGATCGAGCAACTTGACGCCGTGGGGGCACTCATCGACGAGCTGGCCCCTTTGGTCGGGAAGGAGGCCGGTACGGGTGCTGAGGAAGTGCTGGCGGCGGTCATCGAGAAACTGAAGGCCGGTAGCGACGAGCCGACCGAGGCCGAAACCGTGGCGGCCGAACTCAGCAAGACGCTCGGGGTCAAGGTCGGCAAGTTGGTTGCGGAGGTCAACAAGATGAAGGGCACGGCAGACGGCGCGGGCGAACTTGGCAAGCAGGTTGAGAAGCTGCAAGCCGAACTGAAGGTCTTGACCGACGAGCGTGAGGAGCAGCGTGTGGAAGCGTTGGTCGCCGAGCAGGTCAAGGCCGGGAAGATCAACCCGAACAGCGAAGACGGCATGAAGGCTGCCCGAGCGATGGCCACGCTGAACGGTGAGCAGTTCACCGCGATGTTTGACGCCATGCCGGTCATCATGCCCGATCCGGACGAGAAAGTGGACGCTCCACAAACCCGGCGCGAGTCCAAGATCAAGGCGTTTGCCGCCGAGTTCAAGGATTCGCGTGAGAAGGGCCTCGTACAGTGCAGCGAGGCAGGGTTCATCAACACGTCGCTGAACCTCGAAGGCATGACGCCGCTGACGGACAGCGAAAAGAAGGCGTTGAGCGCCTAAAGGAGGTACGACATGGCAGCTCTGACTGCAAACACGACTGTTCAGACGAAAGCGCTCAACGAGATTTTCGGTGGGCGGATTCTCAAGTTCGACGTCATCGCGGCGGACATCATCTACAAGGGTGCGCTCGTTGAGCTTGGGACCAACGGTGTGCAACCCGCGTCCGGCGACGAGGGCACCCACGCCATCGGAATTGCGATGGAGAAGGTGGACAACTCGGCCGGTCTGGTCGGAGCCAAGCAGGTTGACGTTTTGGTCGGCGGTGCCTTCACCATCGCGGCCATCACCAACCTGACCGACGAATCCCAGCTTGGCGAGGCGGTCTACACCGCATCGGATAACGTCGCGGACCTGACGAACGTGACGACCAACACGTTCGTTGGCAACGTGGCAGGCTACACGGGCGGTGCCGGCAACCGCTTCATCGTCAAGATGACCGACCACATCGCGGTGGAATCGTACACCATCACGAACATCACCGCCGACCGAACGATGGACTGCAACGCGGCAGCGGATGCGGAAATCGCCGACGTGTTGGCAACACTCATTCAGGACTTGCGTGACAAAGGCATCGTCACCGGGACCATCGCGTAACGAAAGGAGATAACCGATGGCATTAAGCCCAATGGCAAATACGATCGTGAAGGGCGCTATCGGCGCCTTTGAAGACGCGATGTCCGCGGCGCCGGAAATCTGGCGGAAGTACACGCAGGTCATCTCGTCGAGCACGAAGACGGAGACCCACGCCTTCACCGGCCACGTTCCGGAGCCGCGTGAACACATGGGCGAGCGGGAGATTCGCGTTGTCCGCGACTACAGCTTCACGCTGGAGAACAAGGGGTACGAAGTCACCATCGCCATTCCGCGTGACGACTTCAACGACCAGCAGGTGCAGAAAATCACCACCCGATTCGCAGAAATCGGTCGCGTCTACGGCAACTACAAAGACGTGCAGATGAAAGACCTGTTGGAGAACAACGCCGCCCCGCCGATCAACGATGCGGACGAGGTGACGGCCGCCACGTTCTTTGAGACGGCTGACGCACTGATCATCGGCGGGTCCGGTGGTCTGACGAACGACCTGACGACCAACGTGGCAACTCCGGGCGTGCTGACCACTTCCGAAGCGAAGACGGTCATCACCAACGGCATCGCGCAGTTAAAGACGATGAAGGACGACCAGGGGCGGACGGGCTTCAACGACGACGCCCTGTCCGATTGCCGCGTGCTGTGTCCGACCAACGTGGAATGGAATATCCGCGAGGCCATCGAGGCCACGGTGATTTCGCAGACGACCAACGTGCTCAAGGGCATCTGCGAGATGGACGTGATGACGCAGTTGTCCGCGGCTGCTGCTGACGCCGCGTCGGCCTATACCGCGGCGTGCGGCAACCCGACGAGCCGCCCGTTCATCATGCAGGAGCGTGAAGGTCTGGAGATCATCATCGACACGGACCCGGCCCGCGTGGCGAAGCGTAACGCGGTGCTGGTGATGTGCCGTGAGCGGTATCGTTTCGAGTTCGGCGATCCGCGGCGAATGATCCGCGACATCACCGACTAATCGGCGGGAGGCCCGATGTCCACCGCCTACGCCAGCACGGCCGAGCTGCAAGACCGGTACGAAAGTGCCATTGCCGCGGCGCACGTGACGGACAGCGAGGATACGGGGTCGCCGGACACGGACCGACTCCAAGAATCGCTGGACTACGCCGCGGGGCAAATCAATTCGTACCTGGCGGTTCGGTATTACGTGCCGGTTGATGTGACGGTGGATGCCGAGGTCGATGCGCTGCTGCGGAACCTGTGCCTCGACTTGGCGCAGGTCCATCTGGCGACGTTCCGCCAGGGTTTCATGCCGGAAGAATGGGTCCGAGCCCGCGACATGGCGGTCGCGTTCTTGGAACGCATCCGCAAGGGCGAGGCCCATCTTCCGACGGCCACGCTGCTGAGCAGCACGACGAGCGTTGATCCGGTGGCCGAATGGGGCACCGGCAACGATGACACGGACGAAAGCAACCGCCTCTTTACCCGTGCTCAACAGGACAACCTGTAATGAGTGTGTACTTCGACGCCTTCGATGCCCGGTTCAATACGGATCAGACGCTGGTCCGCAAGTGCCGGAAGCTGTACGAAGGCGTTGACGGTCAACGGTTCAAGGTGCTTCCTCATGTGGTGCTCATCGTGCGTTCGCGGGAAGTGGCGGACTCGTTCACGAGTGACATCGAAGACGTGTCGTTGGAATTGCAGGCTTATTCCAAAGACTTTCGGACGAACGGCATCGACGGGATGCTGACGGAGCTGGTACGGGTCTTCGACGATGCGGGGCTGGAGACTTCGCAGATTGCGATTCATGCGTTGCTTAGGCAGCGTATCAGCGGCCCCGTGTTGGACGACGGACGCTACAAGGCCCGGATCGAGTACCGGGCGGTGGCGATGTTCAAGAACAACAGCCCCGTAGTGAGGGCCGGTTGATGGCGAATCCGCATAGAGTCCGGCAGGTCACCATGCGTTTCGACGAAGTGGAAGTCGAGTCGCGTGAGGCGATGTCCAAGGCGATAGACAAGACCGCCAAGGAAGTACAGCGCGAACTTAAGGCGAAAATCAACCGCAAGGGGCACGCCAAGCTACGGTCCAAGCCGGGCGAACCACCACGGCGGCAGACCGGTGGTCTGTGGCGCAGCGTGAAGGTCAGCCGTAAGGGATTCGGAATCCAGATCAAGGCGTATCAGTACGGCTTCTGGTTGGACGGTGGAACGGGCACGATTCTACCGCGCCCGTGGATCACGCCGACGGTGCATACGAAGGGCGCTAAACGCAAGTGGAAGGCGCGGGTGGGTAAGTATCAGCGGCAATTTAGGACGTAGGCAATGGCGTTAATGGCACGACGTCCGCGATTGATGAAGTTCAACACGAACCAGATCATTTCGCGTACGCGGCGAGCCAAGATCGAAGCCCTGGAGACCGTGGCTAATGAGATGGAATTCGCGCTCAAGGAAACGATCGACACGCCGTATCCTCCGGCCTCTTCGCCCGGACACCCGCCGCACAAGCGGACCGGATACTTGCAGGCAACCACCGAGGTCATGCGGCGCGGCAACGGCGTACATATCCGCCTGCCGCAGTATGGCACCTGGTTGGAGGGCGGCACGAGCAAGATGGACCCGCGGCCGTTCGTGCGGCCGAACATCCACGACCAGCGACGCTTCTGGGTCAACCGGATCAATGACGTCATCCGGCAGCAGGTTGGAGAGGCTCCGAAGTTCACCAGGCGACGACTGCGACGTATACGATGAAGTACCGGCGGGATTATGGCGGTGTTGTGGGGACCAACGGCGCCGCTACCCGCCTTTTGAAAGGCATAAGCTATGGCCGCTGTAACTGGAGTTGACGGACAGATAACGATTCCGGCCGGTGAAGGGGCCTATTACATCCAGTGCACACGCTGGACGTGTGACTTCCAGCGTGACATTCACGAGGTCACGACCTTCGGTGCGGACGAAAACACACGGGACAAAGTCGGTGGAATGTACCATGCGACGGGTTCGTTTGAAGGTTATTGGGCAGACCCGGCCAGCCCTGATACGCCCGACCTGTCGGGTATGATGGCGGAAAATCATTCGCCCACGGCCGGATTCGTGCTCACGCTGGAGACCGGCAAGACATACACGTTTGCGGGCATCATCGGCACGTTCGATATCGGCGTGGAGAAGGTCGGCATGATTAACCTGTCGGGTACGTTCGAGTCATCCGGCGAGATAACCGTAGCGTAAGGGAGGCGGTGAACTATGGCCGTAGAAACCACTGCAAAAACCGGCGTTGACGGCCGTGTGGGGTTGACCGATGGCGGTGCAACCGACTGGGCAACGTCCCTGGACATTTATCGCTGGGATGCGTCGTTTCAGCGTGACATACACGATGTGACCCCGTTTGTGGCGGCCGATGGCGAGGATGATAACGCCCGCACGAAGATAGGCGGCATGCTTCATGTGACCGGCACATTTGCCGCCTATTACACCGGCACAACTCCACCGCTTAGTGAATTGCAGACTGAGAACTACCCGGGTGCTGCGTCGAACAACATGGACCTAGTGTTGCAGGAGCGTGGAGCTTTGACCGCACATGAGTATTCGTTCAAAGCCCTGTTGTCCAACATCAACGTGGTCACGGAGAAGACGGGCCTGATTCTTGTAACGGCATCTTTCGAGTCCACGGGCGAAATCACGGTAACAACGNNCAAATCGAAGGTACGTACAAGTCCACGGGCGACCTCGCCGACGCGTTGCAGACAATCAAGACGAACTTGAAGCTGTCGTTGACCAACGGCACGGGCGACAGCAAGTCCGACCGCATTTGGATGAAGTCGGCCACTGCGGCGGGCGCTTCGGACACCTATGACCTTGACGGCGGGTCCGACTGCGTGGACGCATTCGGGAATGGCATCAGTTTTTCCAAGGTGCGTGTACTTTACATTCGCAACAAATCCGAAACGACCGGCGAAAAGCTAATCATAAGCGGCGACTGGTTTAGTACCGCTGTGCTCGGCGGTACTACTCCCACGCTGGACATTCAACCGAAAGGTTGCCTGTTGCTGCCTGCGCTTGTCGATGGCTATGCGATCACCGCGGTATCGGCCGATCAATTGACCATCAATCCTGGCGCGAACACGGTGAGCTACGATGTCATCATCATAGGAGAGGACTAACGGACGCGTTGTGATAGAGTCGGGGGACTCTGAGTCGGGGCTATAACATGGTGACATGGATGGCGAAAGCTGCTACGAACGGCTGGGTAAAGTTGATCGTCGGAATCGCGGCCACGCTGGCGATTGCATGGGGTGGCTATGCGGTGAGCAAGCTTGATGCGTTGGAGGACAAAGTTGACGTGCACGCCAATAAGCCGGGACATCCGGTGATGGTCGAGCGAATCAAGGCGTTGGAATCGAAAGTTGACGCAATCGGCTCTGACGTGAAGGAACTTTTGAGGAGGACTCCGTAAATGTTTCGGGACATGCTTGAACAGGTGATTGCGCAGCTAGTCTTTCTTCTGACCGGCTGGTTGGAAACTACACGCGACCTGTGGGCGAACATTATGGCGCTGTTTGCTGAGTAGGAGGTGGTTTATGCCGGAGGCCGCGTCGAAAACGCGGACGGACATGGGGGCCTACACGGACACGGCCCGCATTCTGACGATTGACAAGGTGTCCTATCCGTTGACGCCGCTGACGATGGGCGATGTCGCGGATGCGGAGCAGAGAGTACGAAACACACGCTGGGAGAATTTAGTACAACGTATCCGCCGCGTACCGGTGGCGGAAGGCGTGGTCGCGGACGCTATCGCCAGGAACGACGCCGAGCCGATACCGCCGACGTTCGTCTTTCAGGACAACGCGTCGAGGGTCTTTCTGCTCAAACGATCCATCGAACGTGGCGGTGGTACTGCGGAAATCGTTGACCAGTTGCCGCCTGGCAGGTTCATGGATTTGTGGAACGCGTTGACCTACGTGTCCGGATTGGGAGGTGAAGACCCTTTCACGGATACGACCGATTCAGGGAGCACATAGAGTCGCTCCGGCGAGATGACGGACAAACCTTGCGGGCGCTATGCTGGTTTTTCCGCATCACGCCACGCGAGGTTTTTTCGTTGACGTTGTCGCAGGTTGGCTTGATGCTGGAGGCTGTCTCGGAGTTCAACAAGAATGCCTGAAGGCTTTGAATTCGGCGAAATCCAGCTTGTCATGTCGGTTGACGACACGGCATTCGAGCAGGGTCTGCGTGAAGGTGAAGCGGCGGCCAAAGCTGCGGCGTCCCGGATGCAGGGGCACTTGTCGAAACTGGAAGGCGGCATGCTCCCGGCGGTCCGTTCAACGGAGAAGCTGTCTAAGGCCACGTCCGTATTATCGGCAAGTGCGGCAGTCACTGGCAATGCGATGCTCGGTACCGCTGCGGCTACCGGAACGTTGGCAACGGCATTGTCTGCGCTCGAGGTGTCCTTGGTTGCGGTCAAGGCGGCGTTTTTCGCCATACCGCTTGTCGGATGGGCTGCGGCGGCAGCGACGGCGATTATCGCCTTGCGTGGCCCAATTACACGAGGGATAACCGCAACGCTTGAATGGGCCGGCGCTTGGGAAGACATGGGCGACCGCCTCAAAGTGGCGACGGAACGGCTTGACGAGTTGAAGAAGAAACTGGGCGAGCAACAGACGACTCAGGAGAAGAACATCCAGACCGCCAAAGATGCACTGGCGTTAGCCAAGCTGGAAAACGAAGTCGCACGTGGCCGCCTGACTCCGATGCAATTCGAGACGCGGAAGGCTGAAATTGAGGGAATGGGTGGGCGGTCATCCGAAGTGGCATCGTTGCGAATCGAGAAACAACGGGCCGAGGCCATGAAGGCCGCGTTTGAGGCGGCGAAAAAGCGACGTGAGCAGAATGAACGTGACGCCTACATCGCACGGTTGACCCTCGAAGCCGAAAAGCAGAAGACGCAGGAGGCAAAACGACAAGCCGCACTGGCAATGCGTATGCGTGAAAGCCAGCGTGTGACTGGTGGTGAAGTGCGCACTCGCCAAGAAGCCGGAACGTATCTGAGTGAGCAGTTTGGAAGTTTCCTGCGAGCCGACCGCTCCCGGAACATGATTCTTGAGCACACCATCAGCCAGCTACGCCGCGGGATTATCTCCAGCCAGTTTGCCGTGTCGATTCTAAACCGGTTCGGCGTATCCAGCCCGACCAGTGCACGCAGTACGGCGGCGACGGCCATTGCGGCTCGGCAGTTCACGAATCTGGGGGCTGCGGCGAGCCAGTTGGGTGCCGTGCAATCCAAGAAGGTTGAAGACAACACGCGGCTGACGGCCGTGAACACAAAACGTACGGCCGACTTGACGCAACGACTGTATGACGAAATCCGCCAGGGGGCCGCACCATAATGGCCACCGTAATCACAGAAACCGAAGACTCCCGCGTAGGCAGTGCCGAAGGCTTGAGCCGTACGAACTACGTGCGTAAATTTCGGGTCTTGCTCGACGTGGACGACACGGACTACTTCCCGTCGAACTGGCGACAACTCAGTCAGACGGAACGGGAGCGGTACTTTCCATCAATTACGGGCATCGTACGCCAACACAGTGTCCCCTGGGGCGACCCGCACCCGTGGAATTCCAACGCCCTGGCGAACGGATGGGATTACGCGGAGGAAGTCAATCCTCTGCATCACATCGTGGCCGTAACGTATCAGGTGGACAGCGCACCGCAAACCGGTGACACCGGAGTGCCGACCGGATGGACGAT
>JABAHP010007521.1_pt2 | contig 16380 bp, 16 predicted proteins | sample 7062081 | NCBI WGS metagenome assembly JABAHP01 (sample SAMN14534357, study PRJNA622989) | marine sediment metagenome | biome: marine biome [ENVO:00000428]; feature: marine pelagic biome [ENVO:01000023]; material: deep marine sediment [ENVO:00002113] | place: India: Gulf of Kutch | collected...
GTTTTGATATGCGTTATGGTTATCAATTGGATTATTGGAAAGAATATCGTTTTCCAAGAGAAAAAACGGCTTAAAAGACTATTTTTTAATTTTAATCCCATGAAAGAGCATATCTTAAGAGTGCAATTATTCCTCCAAAAGTTTTAAGCTGAGAAGCTGATTCTCCATGAGATGAGATGACAACAATTTTCCCTTTTGTCTGTTCAATGTTTTTAATTACCGATTGGACTTCCTCAAATGGAATATTATTCATGCCATGTAAATAAACATCTAGTACCAATAATTTGCTGATTATCCCAGTTTCGGCAATTTTTTGAATGAGGGAATAGCCATAAGCCACATCATTTGTCCCTTCGTTTATTCTTCTTAGAAATTCATCTATATCTCTTTGTTCCTCAATTATTTGGAAATTATCAGATAATTTATCTATTGCTTCAGTTTTTAACAATTCAAATAAGCCAACTCGATTCCCCCCGCTCAAAGTGCCTCCAATAATTACATTTAAGTTGGTTTTAGCAAACGCTTTCCTTAAGTGATTAGATAATCGCTCTTTTACAAATCCTGGTCCCCCAATAACGATATTTTTTGTTTCAGATATAATCTTCCTTTGTATAATTTGCTCTAGTAAGGTAAAAAATGATATTGTTTGTTTTTGCCTAACTTTGTCTTTGGAATGTTTTCGACTGATACCTGATTTTTCTTGGGCCAGGACTGTTACTTGATAATTGTCAACCAATCCAACACAAGCTTCTTTTCGATCAATCGCGATCAAGCATATTTTCGGTTTTTTACTCGCTATTTCCGCGTTCTTAAGGATTTTTATGAAATAATCAGACCAATCCAGCTTTATCAACGTTATAGCATCTGAAATACTAATATTCAACGTATGGTATGTTCCTATTGATACATGCTGCTCGGGACCCTGAAATATTTTTCCTTTTATTCGTAGTCTATTACTAGCAACGCTTTCTTGAAAAATTTGCCCTTCTACTTCAACTCCAATCATCATGGTTATTCTTTGACTTTCATCACCAGATCGCCCTTCACTTCCAGATCTTCTAATTCTTCTAGACGTTTTAGCAATGACTTTATCTCCGTTCATAATAATAGTTGAAAGTATGTATAAATCAGTAAGGGAATCAGCGCGGATTACAATTCGGTTATTTCGGGGATCAGTTTTTAGAATGCGCAAATATATCACTTATTTAAGTAAGTTTGCTAATAGAAATCTATTAATAAAGCTTTAATGTAGAAGTGATTCTTTCAACATCGATTTGAGTATGGGGGCCTATTCCAAGAGCTGTAGCTGTATTTGGAGGAAGTTGTGTCCTCCCTGCATCATTAATTTTCGAAACTATTACTCCTGTTCTCCTTAATTTATTTTCAATCTCATCTAGTTCTGCTTCAGATTCTACTGCTAAGACAATTTTCATTTGTCCCCCATTCCACCAGTTATTGAAAATTGTAGGAGATTTTCTTTGTGATTGAACTGCAGCAGCAACAGCGGCATGAGAAGCTTGCACAGCAGCTTTCCCTTTTGTCATTTTGAGATCTTTTCTTAAAATAATAACTTGTTTAATATCCACTGAACTAACTTCCATTTGAAACAGATTTTTGGATTGAAAAAACTATTTGAAGACATAAGAGGGAATATTCCAGTCAGATAAGTTATTTAGAACCCTCAGTGAGGTACATGTACATCATTAACAAGCTCATATGGTGTCCGTTAATGAGTTTGTCATCAGTTTAGGTCAGCATCATCATATCGGTTACTAAATATTGAAATGAGTATATTATATTCATCATCATTTCCGCAAAGTATTCTAACTGGAACTATCTCTTAATTATTAACATTTCATAAAAGGATTAAAAGCGATTTAACCCTTTAGAATAAATGATTTTTAAAATCTAGACTATGTTTGATGTGTAAAACTACACTTTAAGCGACAAATTCCTGCCCTTTAGTTACCCTTATCCGACAGGGAGTCGGAAATTTTGCTTTACCTCGCCGAAGAGCATCTTTTGCGAGAGGAAGATTTTCTAGATCCGTTCGTACAAACAGTAATCGATCTCCTTCGTAAACACGAGCAGCTACGCTAATTACTTTTCCAAATGCTTTTCGCATACCATTTTGAATACGATCTGCACCTGCTCCAGTCATCATTTTGTTTTCTCGAATTCTATGATGTGGATAAACACAAACTCGATAATGATAATTTTCTCTACCGATATTTCTTGTTAAAAACCGATTTACGTGTATTCTGGCTGCTTCAAGAGCATTATGAGATATTTGACAACGTTCTTCGGCAATTAAAGAAATTTCGAGTGGAAAATCCTTTCCTGGTGATCCTAGGTCAAAAGTACGGATTTTGGGATCAGGACCCCCTTTAATATATTTTTTCCGCGTGAAAGCAGGTCGATCAACTCGTGTATAACATGATGCAGGTCTTTTTCCCATTTTAGATCAACTCATTCTATTTCTCGACGTTTCAAAACATTTATCTTAGTTAGATTGATAAGAACGTCGTCTGATACTAAGATAAGCACTATTGTTTGAAGAATTTTAAATTTACTACTTTGAGTTTCCTCAAATTGTGTTCTTAGATTTTCAAATGGTTTGTGTATAGGAGTACTTTCAAACAAAATATCATCTTCAACTAGCTGTAAAACTAAAATAATTTCTTTTTGCTACTCCTATTTTTAGTAGTAAAAAATGTTATTTGATTTTTTTCTGGTGATATTTTTGGTAGATATTCCTTATTCGGCAGTTGATAGATTAATTAGGAAGGGAGGGGCTGAGCGTGTAGCTAGTTCAGCGATTTATGCATTACAAAAAGAACTTGAAGAGTATGGAGTCCAGATTTCACGGATTAGTACCGAATTCGCCCAGCATGCGGGGAAAAAAACAATTGATGGTGAAGATATTGCGCTTGCAATCCGTAAGATAAAAATTCTTTCCTAACAGTTTGCGAAAAGTCTCTTTTCTACCCAAAATTTAATAAAACTCGCTAATCTAAGGTATCTCAAGATACAAACAAAAATATTAGATGTCCTAACATTTGATTCAGTTAATATAAATAATTAAAAAATAAAAATAGGATTTGAAAGATTCCTGCTGAATTAAATATCAAAAAAAAGAATTAACTTGAATGAGGGTCAATCTAAGAATCACAGGACAAAATGTTGATACTCATTTGAACAAGAATTACTCGCGGATGAAACCGCATTTCACGATTATTACCTAAATTCAATCAGTACTTACATTAAACCAAAAAAAGGCTATCTACCTCTGGTTAACGGTGGAGCTATCGTAATAGGAGTGAGTGTAGAATCATTAGCGATATTTGGAGGTATAACTTCCATGGTAAATGAAGAAGACATAGATACAAGCACAGTTAAGTATTTGATTCATGAAAAATTTTCAATTAGTGGGGTAGCTGAACGTTCTGACATTATAGGAGCATTATTCGGCCAAACAGAAGGTTTAATTGGTGAGGGTCTTGATTTACGTGAGCTACAAAAAACATCTCGAATTGGTAGGATTGCTGTAAATCTTCAGTACCAGAAAAGACAAAGGAAAACAACCGGAACGCTGATTATACCATCTTCCTTAGATCGTGTGGAAACAGCCCTACTAGCAGCCGCATTAGAAACTGTAGATAGAGTAGGACCATGTGTTGGAAAAATCAGTCTACTAAAGATCGAGGATGTTCGTGAGAGTAAACGACGCCAAATTATCAATAGAGCATCTAGAATTCTTAAAACTTGGGATCAAGAAGTTGCACCAGATTCTGTATCCGTATTGGACGAAGTTCTAAAAGAAGCAAGAGTAAGTATAATTCAGAAATTTGGGAAAGCAAATCTTCCAGCGGGCCCAGGAGTTCAAGACAGTGATAATCTTATAATTGTAGAAGGACGGGCAGATGTTGTCAATTTATTGAAACATGGTTTCAGAAATGTGATTGCAGTCGAAGGAACAGACGCTCCCCCCGAAGTTTTAGATTTAACTCGTAAAAAAGTGACCACAGCATTTTTGGATGGTGACCATGGAGGGGATCTAATCTTAAGAGAATTAATTCATCTTTCAGATTTAGATTATGTTGCCCGCGCTCCAAAAAATCGTGAGGTTGAAGAACTCTCAAGCAAAGAAATTTTGAAGGCCCTCCGAACAAAGATTCCAATTGAGCAGATTATGAAAGAACTCAATATCGCTCCAGAGGACGAATCCTTTCCAGAAAGTAAAAGTAATGCTATGGAAAATGAGTTAGTAGCTAAAGATGTTCCTATTGTTGTAAAAAGAAAAACTAGACCAGTTTCTGACACAAAAATTCCCTCTCAATTTCTGAAAATCGTTGAGAACTTACCTGAGCAACAAGCTACTTTTTTCGATAAAAAATTTTCAGTCTTGAAAGAGAATATTCCTATTAGTGATCTTAGGGAGAAATTACTTGAAACTAATGATGTAGAAACCATTATTTTTGATGGAATTATTACTCAAAGACTGCTTGATATTGCTGCTGATCGTGGAGTACGAAATATTGTAGGAGCCCATCAACATGATATTACAAAAATTCCATTAAAATTAAAGATTTATACTTTCTCTGACTATTGAAAGATTTAAATGGATATTTCTCCTATTCCCTTCTTTTTTTCCTTTTTTTTGGATTTCTAAGCCATTTTGATGTTGATCTGTAGCCCTTAGCACTAACTCTATGACTACATGCTTGGGATTATCCCTAATTCAGCCAAGTTCTCTAATGAAGGGCATTAACGATCCTTACTCCTGTTGTTTAAGAGGGTTAACCCTGATCGCTCATTGTTGGGTGACACACCCATCCTCATGCGAGAGCCCGTCTCTTAATCTATATGGTAGTAAATGCTCCAGATTTCTCTACTAATTTGCACACCGATTCATCTGGTTTCCTCGTGTCCTCGAAAAGTAGAATTTATTCCATCCTTGCATTTAATATTGAATTATTTATCATACAAAAATTTTTTCTTACAAATAAATGGCCCATAATCAATGCCAGAACACTCTACAAGAGGTGTTTCATTGCCAAAATTTTCTTCAATTGGATTTGGTGGGACTTTCGATAGATTACATTCTGGACATGCTCTTATGTTGGACTTGGCTGTATTCTATGGTGATGAAATACAGGTTGGATTGATTGGAGACACCTATTTAAAATTCCAAAAAAAAATTCGTGGAGAAAGAATATTTTCGTATTCTGAAAGAGAGAGAAGTCTAATTGAATATATTAATACGAGAGAAAAGTCTTGTACAGTAATTAAAATTGATAGTGTAGGTAAAGATAGAAAATATGCAATTGAATCAGAACTCGACTCAATTCTTGTCTCGCCTGAAACATTTGAAGGTGCAATTATTATTAATCGTGAGAGGAAACGGTTACAGAAAGAAAGGATGACAATTGTGCTTGTACCTTTAGCAATTTCTAAAAATGGATCAAAGATTAGTAGTTCAGCAATTCGTGAACAAATTCTATAAATTGCAGAAATTCTTGTTTATAGTGGAAAAGAGCCTACTGTACTCAAGATCCTCATCATATAATAGCATTTTTTAAGAAAATCCATCATCAGTAGGGCTAGAAACATCATTGGATCTTTTCCGTGATCCCCAATGTGGAAGAAATTTTATATTTTTGGATTCATTGATCTAAAGTGGAATAGGAAAACTTCAATCATTGACCAAGAAATTCTGAAAAGAAGAATTTTATTTATAATTCCCAATATTCTGCAAGGATTTGCTTTGCTCTTTGAACTGTTTGTAGAGTTTCTGGTTTAACTTGAAAAGTGGATCTTCCATTAAGTTCTTCGTCATATCCTCCTATAAGGGGTGATATGTAGGCTTTAATGAGGTCAGCTTGTTTAGTAATGTTATATCCACCTTCTAAATAATTTGCGACAGGTATCCCTAATTCTTTTATTATTTTGCTAATGTGATTGCCAATAATTGTGAATCCATCCTGACTCACACCTAATACACCTATTGGATCTCTTTCATATGCGTCAAATCCTGCACTGACTGCTAAAAATTCTGGTTTAAATTGGTTTATTATGGGATTAATTAGAGTCTCAAAAATAATGGAAAGATCTGCTTCATTTGCCCGGTAACCAAGTGGTATTGGAATATTGAACCCTTGCCCTTCTCCTTTTCCAATTTCGTCAATAAATCCGCTACCTGGATAAGCAATTGTTGGAGAGGCATGTGTGCTTATATAGAGAATATTAGGATTTTTTTCATGGATATATGCAGTTCCATTTCCAAAATGATGATCAAAATCAATAATGGCAATCCTCTGAAATTTTTTTTCTAAAAGTGCCTGTTGAGTCCCAATCGCAATATTGTTGAATAAACAAAAACCTTGGGGGGAATATTTTGTTGCATGATGGCCTGGAGGTCGAACAAGGCAAAATATAGAATTATTAAGTGTACTTTCCATTATCGCTCTTTTTCCGACATATACTGCCTGCATTGCAGCATCGTAAGAATATTTATTCGCAGCAGTATCTGCATCAAAATAGAAATGTCCTTCATAATTTTTTGTCTTTTCAACTAGAGAATGATGATCCACAGAATGAACACTTAAAACTTCCTCTACTGAAGCTTTTTTATCAACATATTCGATAGTAATTGAGGAATTTTCGTCTGAATGAATCCAATTTTCAATAGCTTCAAGTCTTTGAGGGGATTCGGGATGATATCTTCCATTAGAATGTTTTTTTCCTAATGAATTACTCAGAAAGCTTATTTTTGCCATGAAAATGACCAATTGATTATTTTTTCATTTATTTAAGTTGAATTTCTTGAGGAAATCACAAAAAGATGGGTTAAAGATTTTTCTATTGAATATAGGTAAAGATTTAATTAAGATACCAGTTTTTTTAATAACATCAAAATTAATCGTTGAAAATGTTATAAAACTAGCTCTCTACAACTAGCTTTAGGATTTATCCTTTGAAATTCACTTCAAAATTGCCCCAAGGATAGCTAGAAAGTCACTCTTCAATCTTTGTCTACTTGTTTCGCAACTAATCTCTCCTTTTCAGCGTAAATTCGTTCAAGGAGCATAAAAAATGGCTGGAAAAAGAATCATTGTATATTCCATTCATTGTTCAATTAGTCCTGATAACCAGAATAAAGCTCCTGGTTTCCAAGTTACTGGATATAAGAACCACAATGATTCTGGAAATGATCAAAAAATTGGATTTATTATTTCAGGAGTGAAAATTTTAATTTTCCAACAGATGAAAAGAGTTGGGGTTAGAACAAGATTGAAATGGATTCCAAAAGGATTTGAAATCCGTGAGGAAGTTCATCCATTAAATGATGTAATTATAGACCCTCAAAGAACAAATAATATTCTATTTGTAAGTAAAGAAGATAATTCGATGGTGGTTATGCAGGGAGAACCAATAACGGTAGAAAAAGGATTCTTAGGCCAAATTATCAGCATTCAATGGGATGGAAATGATGTTACAATAGAACCTCCAAAAGGAACCTTATTACACTGCATATTAGATCCACGAAATCATCGCGTTGATTGTTTGGTAAAATAATTGAAAAGAAAATTAAATTTCTAAAGAATATTTGCTCATTCAATTACAATGGAATCTATTAATGTTTCTAAACCTGAAATAATTTTGGTAGAATATTTTTCACATTCGGGACACTTAAAGATAGGTGCGAACTCTCCATGATCTTGTGATACATCCTTTACCTCTCCCATGAATCCACAATCAAGACATTTTAACTCTCCTTTTGTCCAAATGACTTCTAGGGTAGTATTTTTGGTCAATTCTGAATCTTTTTTGATAATATCAAAACAAAATCTGAATTGGTCCTCTTGAATCAGTGCAAATCGTCCGAATTTCAGTGTAATCTTTTTTATATTAGTTCCGTGATTTTTTCTTGCAACAGAGATTACAGTTTCTTGAACAGATTTTGCTAGCGCTATTTCATGCNNTATTCAAGGAAGATATCGCAGAAGAAATAAAAAAAGTCTTTTCACTGATTGATCAGAGGACGAAGTATGCCGAAGATTTTGAATATATCAGTAGATAGGAGAATACAGGAAGAGAATGATAAAATTGCTGACAAAATTCGTCAAAATCTATTGAATAACAATATTCCAATGATAGATATCATGGGAAGCGTTGGATCCGGCAAAACCTCAATGTTGGAGTATTTTTCTCGCGAATATTCAAACTCTCATAATTTTCTCGTCATCAATGGGGATTTAGCAACTGATATTGATGCACAGCGTATAAGGAAATTCGGTAGCACTTGTATTCAAATAAATACAGGTCGTGGATGTCACCTGATGGCTTTCCAAGTGGAGAATGCTTTAAACACATTAGATATTACAAATTATGATTTTATATTTGTAGAAAATGTTGGAAATCTTATTTGTCCTTCAACTACAGATGTAGGTGCCAATAAAAAGATCACAGTTACTAGCGTGACTGAAGGTCCATATGTTTTTCGCAAACATCCAATTACATTCAAGATGAGTGATTTAGCAGTTTTGAATAAAGTTGATCTTGCTTCAGCAATGGAAATTGATATTCAAGAAATCCTAGATGGTTCAAAAGAATTATATCCACAACTAGAAGTCCTTCCAACTAGTGTTAAGGATGGTTCTGGTATGAAATCTTTGGCAAAGAGTATTGGTATTATTTAAGACTAATATTAGCGAAATTTATGAAGGAATTCTAGAATAAGCCTAGAAATTTTTTCTTTTTTGGTTTTAAATCATTATTATCAGGATCCTCATCAATTGAAAATCGTGCTGATGGTAAATTTCCTTCATTTTCATCAGAATTACGGTTTCTTGCTGAAATTACTGAAAAAGGAGAATCTAGATCTGCTAATAAAGATTCTAAATCACCTTTTGAGTAATAAAGACCATCATTTTCTGTTAAAGGAGAATGAACGTCACTAAGTACAACTATCACCCTTATTTTATTTCCCAGATCCGGATCAATTGTTGCACCCCATATTATTTCAGCAGAATTTTCAATTTCAGTTGCAATCTTCATTACTGCTTCTTCTGCATCTTTTAATGCTAATCCTTCACCACCAGAAACACAAATTAATCCTTTTTTTGCTCTACTTATATCTAGATCATCTAGTAATGGATTTCTTAATGCTTCATATACAGCTTCATCTACTTTCATCGTTTGATGATCTGACTCTCCTAATCCAATCATTGCCATACCTCCCTCTGTTAAAATCTTTCTCACATCAGCAAAATCAAGATTTATAAGCTGAGGTTTCGTTATTAGTTCAGTAATAGCCGTTACAGCTCGTAGAAGGACTGCGTCAGCTATTCGAAAAGCTGCAACCATTGTTATATCATCCGATAATTGTAAGAGCTTTTCGTTTGGAACTACGATAACAGTATCAGAGGCATCGTATAATTTTTTTAGACCTTGACGAGCATTTTCATATCGTGTTACTCCTTCCATCTGAAATGGTAATGTACAAATAGAAACTGTTAAAGCACCCTTTTCTTTAGCCTGACGCGCAATAACATGGGCTGCTCCAGTCCCAGTGCCTCCTCCTAATCCACAAGTGATGAAAATCATATTTGCATTTAAAGTAGCTTTTATCTCTTCTAGAGATTCTCTTGCCGCAGTTTCCCCAATATCAGGATTATTACCAGCTCCAAACCCTCTAGACGTATCCTTTCCAATAAGTAACTTTTTATGAGCACGTGTTGATAGGAGGTGTTGAGCATCGGTATTTACAGCCACACATTCTGCATCAACTTCAGTATTCATTAAACGATAAATTGCATTATTACCTGCACCTCCAACTCCTACAACTTGAACTCGTGGGAGTCTTTCTGTAAGAATATCTGCTATCTCATCATCAATTTTCGGAGGATTGGGCATAAATTGCGTATTTTGCTCCCTTTTTACTTCTCCAAGGTTTTTAAATGAACCTGTTCCACTCAGAGCATCTTTCAAAATAGAATCCATTGGAATTGCCTTCCTATAGCTTTAAGGATTTATACCTAAAAAAACAATAAAGGAAACGGTAATATCGTCATATTATGAAGGAAGATTTGGTCTTAAACACTTTAGTCTCTCTAAACATCTAGGTTATGAGAAGTATTCCAAGTTTTTAGTTAGACGCGAAATGTAGAAAAAATTCCGATAAACCGATTGAAAGATCGATCAAAGCTTGTTTAGAGTATATGGGTTCGAGGGGAATTTCGTCAGACTCAATTTGAGATCGAATTCGAACCCCTGAGCTCGTGCACCCCAGGCACGGATCCTAGCCAAGCTAGACCACGAACCCGATTGAATTACCCTAATTACTACTACTTACAATCCAACTCGACAGATAATAAAAGGACTTTCGCTGAGAAATGGAAAGATTATCAAGCTGAAAAAGAATTGGCATATAGAATCTAAACCTCTGGAGGCGAATAAAAATCGTTGAATATAAGTCGAAACCCAAGCCCACAAAAAAAGAAATCGCTAAAAGCGCACCAAAGATGAAAAAATTAGTTTTGGTTCCAGTTGGATATCCCCTACGAGCACAAGAGGATCATGCGCCGTATTTATCAACCGATGATCCATCCCTTTTCCAACATTATGCTCGTAGTCAGTGGATTGGGATTATTGTCCAGAAAGACAATTTTGTATTTGATTCATTGCTTTTCCCTGATTATGCGTTCCGTTGCCTTGACTGTTGAACCAAATAATTCTCAAATAACAAAAACCACATTAATTAGCTTGGATTTGATTCCAAAAACCGAGTCTCCAAATTTAATACAACCTGAAAACATCAGATTTATTGATATAATAGGTCAAAAATTAGCAAAAGAGAAATGTAAGATTATTAGCAAATTTTTTACCGATAAAAAATTATTAAACTCCCCCTGGTTCCCTAAAAATATATTATTTTGGGGTCCCCCTGGAAATGGGAAAACAATGCTTGCTAAAGCTCTTTCAAGTGAAATAAAGAATTCTAAGTTATTTTTAATAAAAGCTAGTGAACTCCTCGGAATATATGTTGGTGATGGTGCTAGAAAAATTAAGAATTTATATGCAGAAGCTAGAAATTCAGCTCCTTCGATAATCTTTATTGATGAGCTTGATTCAATCGCATTGAAGAGAAATTATCAGAGTATCCGAGGAGACGTTGTTGAATTAGTCAGCGCTCTTCTGGGTGAAATGGATGGAATTGATGTAAACCAGGGAGTAATTACTATAGNNCCAATATTTTAGATCCAGCAATTTTGAATAGATTTGAAGAGCTAATTGAATTTAAAAGCCCAAATACGATTGAAAGGAAGGAAATTCTAAAGAAATATGCAGAAACTTCTCCTATTGAATTTGTGAATATTTCTTGGGATTTAGTATCTCAGAAAACATCTAATTGGTCTGGTCGTGAGTTAAAAGATAAAATAATTAAGAATTCAATCCACCATGCCGTTTTACTTGATAAAGATAAAATAACAATGGAAGAAATTGATTTAATGCTTCAGAGAGCTAGTATTCTTTTAGATGAACCATCCTATTTTTCGTAATGATTCGAACCATTTGGTAATAATTCTGGAAGAAAGAAAAGGACGGTCAATACCCAATAATGTCAGATAGTAATCAATCAGTCTATTTCTGCTTCTTATCCGGAGAAAACCCAGATTTAGCGCTTTATGAACTCGAAAGCATAACTTCTACTTTGAAACCAGAGACTATTGTACAAAAGACTGCCGAATCTCGTATTATTAGATTAATCTTGCAAAATTCTACTCTAGAGAAAAAGAATCAAATAAGATACATCCTTAATCGTGTAACTATGGTTCATTACTGTTTTGAGAAAATCTATGAGATGGAGTTTGAAGATGTGACCTCTTTGCAAATTCTGGATGTTCTTTCCTCTTTTGATCGAAATCAAATTCTATCTCATGATGACAAATCCTCCTTTCGAGTCAACACAAAACGGATTCGAGATCCAGTCGGCTTTCTTGAAGATTCGGATAGCACTCAGATTATATCAAAAATACTAGGAACGGAAATTCTACAGAAATTTCCAAACAGAATAGTTGATTTACGTTCTCCAGATGAAGTTTATTCAGCAGTAATAAGTAAAAATGGGATATGGTTTGGATTACATCTCATGTCATCGCTTAGAGGGGAAACAAGGAAAAGAACAGCTAGAAATCGACCTTTTTTCCATCCAAGTTCAATGAATCCTATTTTACAACGCACTCTTGTCAATCTTGCCGCTCTCAAAGAGGGAGATTGGTTACTTGATCCTTTTTGCGGGACAGGAGGGGCGTTGTTGGAAGCAGCACGTTTAGGGGTTAAATGCGTTGGGATAGAAGTAGATAGAAGAATAACATGGGGAGCTTTAAGAAATTTGAGTGCGGATGTCTCAACAAAGGATTTAACGAATCTTATTAGAGGAGATGCAACTCATTTATGTATACGAAAAGGTGTTATTTGCGGAGTTGTTACTGATCCTCCCTATGGAACCGCTGCTTCTACACAAGGATACGATCTTAAGGATCTTTTGTTAGAAACTTTCACTGAAATAGCAGCTATTCTCAAATCTGGTTCGAGAATTGTTATCGCGATTCCTTCCACATTAAAGATTGAGGATGAAATTTCTAAAGTTCTAGACGCTAATTATTTGACTTTCTATCAATACGTTCATCGATCTTTAACCCGAAAAATTCTTGTGTTTTTATTAAAATGAACTGTAAATAGGTCATTGAACAATTCCAGAACTTTTTCTTTAAAAAAATTCAAGATGAAGATTGTAGGAAATAATAAACGCTCTTTTTTGTCAAGTTTTAAGAGTTAGATCTTAAAAGAGAGATTTATAGATACTAAGGAGCGAAAAAAAGAGGATAAACTGAATTCGACTTCATGAAACCTAGTCATTTAAAAGTATAANNGGATATGAGAATACGGGAAAGAACAAATGACCAATCAGATTATTCATGATGTTCAACAATATCTATACCCCATAGAAAGAGTAACAAACTGAATTTTGTTCGATCCAGTGATCTAAGAAGATGAATGGAACTATGGAAGAGTTCAAGAGTGAACCAATTGAGGTAGATATGGAATTTGAAACCACAAGAGATATTCCAATACCTTCAAGATTAGTTGATCAGGTAATTGGACAGGATCCAGCTGTAGCGATTATAAAGAAAGCTGCCATACAAAGAAGAAATGTTTTGTTAATTGGAGATCCTGGAACGGGTAAATCAATGCTTGGCCAAGCATTAGCTGAATTACTGCCTCGTGAAGAACTAGAAGACATTTTATGCTTACCAAATCAAAATGATTCCCATACTCCTAGGATCATGACAGTACCTGCAGTAGAAGGGCGAAAGATTGTTGATCATTACAAACAAATTGCACGAAAGACTGATCAACAAAGAAGTATGCTTTTATTAGGAATCCCGGCAATTATCGTAATCATCGGGCTTTTAATAGGGGAGATTCTGTTTTCTGTTTTTGTTGCTCTAGTTGCTTTCTTTGTTATAGGGCAATTTAGAACAAAACGGGAAAATCTTGTACCTAAGTTACTTGTGGATAATTCCGAGAGTAACAGTGCTCCATTTAGCGATGCTACTGGAGCTCATGCTGGTGCATTGTTGGGGGATGTACGACATGATCCGTTTCAATCTGGAGGCTTAGGAACTCCAGCTCATGAACGGGTGGAAGCTGGTCTTATTCATAAATCTCACAAAGGAGTTCTCTATATTGATGAAGTAGCCACATTGAATCAAAAAACCCAACAACAATTATTAACGGCTATGCAGGACAGACAGTTGGCAATCACCGGGCGATCAGAGCTTTCAAGTGGTGCAATGGTCAGAACTGAAGCAGTTCCTTGCGATTTTGTTCTAGTGGCTTCTGGTAATATAGATACCGTACGTAGAATGCATCCAGCGTTACGATCCCGAATCCGTGGTTATGGGTATGAAATTGCAGTCAATCATGTAATGAAAGATACAATGGAAAATCGTCGAAAACTGGTTCGGTTTGTAGCACAAGAAATTACAAATGATGGGAAAATTCCCCATTTTTCAAGAAGTGCGGTTCTAGCGATCATTCTGGAGTCAAAAAAACGAGCTGACAGAAAACATCATTTAACTCTTAGACTTCGTGACTTAGGTGGTTTAATAAGAGCTGCTGGCGATTTAGCAAGAGAAGAAGGTGTACCATTTACTGAACCCCGACATGTTTATGCCTCAAGATCCCTTGCTCGTTCCTTGGAGAATCAGATTGCTGATAAACAAATAGAGAGGAAGAAAGAATACAAGATATTTGAAACAGTTGGATCTCTGGTGGGACGTGTTAATGGTCTTGCTGTCATGTCTGATGGAACTGGGGCTGCTCGTGGAGGGCATATTACCCCAATTGAAGCCACAGTAACTCCTGCACAGGGATCGGGTGGAAGAGTTATAGCAACAGGAAATTTACGGGTGATTGCAAGAGAATCGGTGCAGAATGTGAGTGCTTGGTTCAAGAAATACACAGGAACAGATATTCGGAATCTAGATTTCCACATTCAATTTTTAGGCGTTCACGGTATTGATGGGGATAGTGCCANNAGAGGAACTGTTTTACCAATTGGTGGAGCAACTGCTAAAATAGAGGGCGCATATGAAGCAGGAGTAAAAGAAATTATTATTCCCAAATCCAATTTGGAAGATGTTGTTCTTGAAGATAAAATAAAAGAAGCTGTCAAGATTACTCCTGTAGAAACGCTTGAGGAAGTTCTTTCAATTGCTCTCATTGGGTGGAATGATACGAAATTTAAAGCAAAATTTCAATCTCAATCGAAATTTAAAGAGATTAAAAGTCCTCATAAAACAGTAGGGTTCCCTAGCTGAGCGCTATTCCTGAATCATATCAGAAGAATTCATTTTTATTTGATTTAAATATTCTAAACTGTTGTTATCAATATATATATATTGAGATCGAATTCATCAAAAAAAATTCTTTCATTCAAAAGATATGTGAGCGAAGATTTTTCATTAAGAGCACGAGATTATTCTAATTGCAAGGATTGGATCCGTGGCTTAGCCAGGATAGAGTATCTGTTGTAACAGAACTTCTAGAAAGAGCGGCGGCCTTCTAAGTCGCAGGTCGGGGGTTCAAAACCCATCTACAAGATGTATTTGTGTGAAATTCCCCTCGGATCCGCCATTTCAAATCAAATAATAGTTGGACTCGTAGCTCAGCATGGATTATGGATCTGCTCTAGTAGATCATCCATAAAGAGCATCTGCCTCCTATCTAGATGGTAAATGCGTTTAGAGAGAAAGCAGAGGGTCGGGGGTTCAAAATGTATTAACTTCAGGTTTTTACGTGAGATTCCCCTCGAGTCCGCTTCCTCCTAGCTTAAAAATCATGTGAATATCAATATAATAATTTAGAGAGAGCCCTTGGTTTAGTTTGGATTAACTATCGATTGTTTCGGCAGTTCCATATAGAACACTTGCCTCCGGAGCAAGAAATCCTGAGTTCAAATCTCAGAGGGCTCGTATTTTTTCCCCTTCCCCTTAAAATTGTTTATATTAAATAATGAGGTTTATTGTAAACCTGATTTTTTGCTATCCAAATCGATGGTACTATCTTGTTTTCGTTTATAGATTATTAATTTTATACTTTTGTTGATTTTCTAGGTGATATGACATATATGAAGAAATTTACTTCTTCTTTCCGAGAAACCAATCTAGATATTCTCTCTCTTTTCGTCGTTTTTTATCAGATTCTTCATCATCTGTTAGTTGGGCATCGTATAGTGCTGTTTTTTGTTTGTCATGCATTCGTTCGTACTCACGACGCCGTAGCGCTAATCCACATACTGTGCATACGTAAAAAGGAGAGTTCCATTTGGCTTTACCACCGCATTCAGGACAAGTTGCCACTTAGTAAACCTCTTGAATGAACCATATTTTTCCTATCTATTAAGGCTTATTTTTTGGAACCTTGAATTCTCTTTCCTCTAGCAAAAAGAGGAAAGCAATCACAAAAAAATATCTTGGAATGTGAATCTGAAAAATCATAAAGTATATTAGATTTCGCACCCAACAAATTGATGAATTATTATGCGTTATATTTTTCAGCTTAAACAAAATCCCATTCTGAAAGATGAACTCTTTAGAAGTCGTTTTCCTCACTACCTAGGTGTGATTCAGGGTAATCGGGTAGCCAAATACCTAGTTGCTAAGAAATTGAGTTCAGGAGAAGTTTTATCCCCCTCTTTGTCAATAGAGGAGTTATGGAATCTTCATTCTTTAATACAACCTAAGTTTATGAGCCTTTATGAAGAAATTAATGCTAATCCCTCATTACAAAATGAAATTTCAAACCCAG
>JABAHP010014686.1_pt2 | contig 16376 bp, 17 predicted proteins | sample 7062081 | NCBI WGS metagenome assembly JABAHP01 (sample SAMN14534357, study PRJNA622989) | marine sediment metagenome | biome: marine biome [ENVO:00000428]; feature: marine pelagic biome [ENVO:01000023]; material: deep marine sediment [ENVO:00002113] | place: India: Gulf of Kutch | collected...
AGGAGAAAAAGAAAGAGGAGGAGAAGAAAAAAAATGGTTAAAGAAAACACATTTGCTTTCTTTTTAGGTTGTTTAATGCCTAATCGATATCCTGCTATTGAAAAATCTACAAAATTTGTAATGGAAAAACTAGGATATGACATTTTAGATATGGAAAGAGCTACATGTTGTCCAGCACCAGGTGTATTCCGTTCATTCAATAAAGTAGATTGGATGGTAGCAGCAGCGAGAAATCTTTGTATTGCAGAACAACTGGATGCTGATATTTTAACAGTATGCAATGGATGTTTTGGTACACTACAAGAAGTAAACAAACATTTGAAAGAAAATGAAATACATAGAGACTTGGTTAATGAAAAGTTGAAACTCATTGGTGATTATGAGTTTAAAGGAACTATAGATGTTAGACATGTTGCTGAAGTCTTAGGTTATGAAGTTGGACCATGGGGTATTGAAGATTTAATTGTTAGAAAAGTAAATGCTAAAGCTGCAGTACATTATGGTTGTCATTTTCTGAAACCAACTCGAATAAGAGAGATTGAAAATTCAGAAGGTCCGACAATTGTAGAAGAATTTGTTGAAGTTCTTGGAATTGAATCAGTTAGATTTAATGAACAATTAACTTGTTGTGGTGCGGGAGGAGGAGTTAAAGCTTATGATGGTAATGCAAGCATGACCATTTTTGCTGAAAAAATGAAAAATATCGATGAGGTAAAACCAGATTTTATTTTAGATATCTGTCCTTTCTGTCACCTTCAATATGAAACAGGACAGGATTACTTAAATAAAAATAAGAATTGTAATTATGATTATCCTGTAATTCATCTTTCACAATTAACTGCTTATTGTATGGGAATGGATCAAGAATTTATTGGTTTACAATATCAATTAATGGGAAAGAATTATATCTTTGGAGAATTTGAGGTAAAAAAAGAAGAGGAGGCAATATGATATGACAATAAAAGATGAAAATATAGAAGATACCAAAAGTTTAGGGGAAAAGGTTGAGAGTGATGAACCACGGATAGGAGTTTTTATTTGTCACTGTGGGCACAACATAGCAGGTACGGTCGATGTTGCTCAAGTTGCAGAATATGCGAAACATTTACCACATGTTGTTAGAGCAGAACATTATATGTTTATGTGTTCAAAACCTGGAGTGCAAATGCTCAAAGATTCTATTACAGAATTAGATGTCAACAGAACGGTTGTCGCATCATGCTCAAAAAATCAACATGGAAGAACGTTTGCTAAAGCTATTGAAGAAATGGGACTTAACAAACATCGGCATCAACAAGTAAATGTACGAGAATTTAATAGTTGGGTTCATCAGAAAGAAAAAGAAAAAGCAACTGAAAAAGCAAAGAAATTAGTGGAGGCAGGTGTAAATAGAGCTAGAAAATTAGAAGATGTTGAGACGCGCAGAATTCCTACAACTAAAGCTGCTTTAGTTATAGGTGCAGGTATCGCTGGACTTCGTTCAGCATATGATCTTGCTGAATTAGGAATTCCTGTGTATTTGATTGAAAAACTTTCGACGATTGGTGGTCATATGACACAATTAAATAAAACATTTCCAACATTAGAATGCCCACAGTGTTCAATCTCTCCTTTAACAAATGGAGTTGCCAATCACCCCTTAGTAGAATTGTATACTAATGCTCAAATTAAGAGTGTAGAAGGATCAATGGGTAATTTTGAAGTTGAGGTAGAAGTTAAGCCTCGATATGTTAAAGATAATTGTACATCTTGCGGTGAGTGCTCAAAAAATTGTCCTGTTGAAGTACCTAGTGAATGGGATAGTGGAATATCAATTAGGAACGCGATATATAAAGCTTATCCACAAGCGATTCCAGCTACTTTCGTAAGGGACAAAAAAAATTGTATTGAATGTAATACATGTATTAATATTTGTCCTGTACAAGCAGTAGATTTTTCAATGGAACCTGAAACTAAAACCTTTAAAGTTGGTTCTATTGTTGTTGCTGCGGGTTATGATGAATATGATCCTACCGAAATTGAAGCATATCATTATGGTCAAGAAGGATATGAAGATGTCATTACACAGCTCAAATTAGAAAGGATGTTAGCACCAGGATCTCTTACTAATAGTCAAGTATTGCGACCTTCCGATGCCAAAATTCCTAAAAACATAGTAATGATACAATGTGTAGGAAGTAGAAATGANNNGAAATGTATCCAGATACAGATGTTACTATTTGTTATATTGATGTAAGGACTCCTGGTTTAAATTTTGAAGAATTATATAAGTCAGCTCAAGAAGTAGGTGTTCGATTTATCAGGGGACGCCCATCTGAAATACTAAAAGATCCAGTTTCAGGAGAATTAAGAGTTATTGTCGAAGATACTTTAAGTCAAACTCCCTTAAAATTGAAAGCAGATATGGTAGTACTTTCAGCAGCTATGGTTCCACCTGAGGGAATTGGTCCTTTAGGGTCAAAACTTCATGTACTACGCTCAAAAGAAGGGTTCTTAAAAGAATTTCATATTAAAATGAATCCTACTTTAAGTAGTAAAGGAGGAATTTTCTTAGCAGGAGCAATTCAAGGTCCTAAAGACATTTCTGAGACAGTTGCTCAAGCTGGTAATGCTGCTGCTATAGCTGCTGCCCCATTGGTAAAAGGATACATTGAAAAGGAAATGTTAGTCCCATCAGTGGATTTTGATTTATGTGTAAGATGTGGTTTATGTAAGACTGTATGTGCTCCAGCAGCCATAGAAATAAATGATGATGGAACACCTATGGTAAATGAAATTGCGTGTAAATCATGTGGTATGTGTATGCCTGCATGTCCAACAGGAGCAATTCAATTGTTAAATTTTAGAGATGATCAATTACTAGATGAAATTATTGCAATCTCAGGTGGAGGTGTTGTATGTCAAGATGAGTGAATGTAAAGATATAGAACCAGAAATTTTAGAGAAAATGGAAGATATTGTAGTTTTTATGTGTAATGAATGTGGTCAAGGTTCAGCAAACACAGCTGGAGTAGCAAGAATGGCATATAATCCTGCAATTCGAATAGTTAGAGTACAATGTACTGGTCAAGTAGGTCCAATTCAAATTATGGATGCCTTAAACAACGGAGCAGATGCGGTAGCATGTGTAGGATGTTGTTTAGGAGCATGTCATTTCTTTAATGGGAATATTTTATCAATGCATAGAATAAAATTGATGAAAAAATTATTTAAAGAATTAGGTTATAGTGATCAGTTTGTTAATCAATATACTTCTCGAGCTGCAGAAGCTGAAACAGCTGTCGGAGATTTTGATGATATTGTAGAACGATTAGCAACTGCAATAAGAGAGGAGGGGACTTTCAAAGATGGATGTTAGAATATTTCAGTTTAATGGATGTAATAAATGCTTTAATGAAAGCATTTTGCTAAAAGGAGAATCAGACTATAAAGTAGATTTCATATCTGATCCTAAAAACTGGAAAGAAGCAAAAACTGATATATCTGTAATAACAGGGTATTTATTACCTGAAGATAAAACTATTTTGGAAAAGATTCGGGCAAATTCAGATCGAATTATTGCTTATGGAAACTGTGCGACTACTGGGGGAGTGTTTGCGCTAGCAAACCAGCGAGGTCATGAAGTATCACCTCTAACCACATTAATCAAGGACGTTATTAATATTAATGGATGTCTCGGTGAAATAGAGGAGCTAAAATCTGGAATTGATGGTCTAGAAGCTACGCAATTAAGAAATTTATGTTTAGCATGTGGTAGAAAGAAAACTTGTGATTATTTAGATGAAGTCAGAAGACAAATAGATTTAGAAGATGATAAAACATGTTTTAATGATCTTGGATATCTTTGTAATGGATTTATAGCTAAAGAATGCAAGGAACGCTGTATTGACTATGGAGCTCCATGTAGAGGATGTAAACCAATAGTAGATCGTTCAGGTATTAGAATGTTAGGCATGTTTGGAACATTAATGGGCAATATTGAGGTTGCCACTGAACATTCTGAAAAAGGGGCAACAGATAAATTAGCAGATCCAGAAGATGATGTAACTCGTAGTTTGCCAGATGTTGTTGGCAACTTCTTTAGATTTACTCTACCTACTTCTGGTTTACCAAGAGGTAGAATTCCTTCATCTGGCTCTTTATTAGAAGATGTATTTACTGGAAGACTAATTGAGGAATTACCATTAATTTCTGGATTATTAGGAGGAGATCATTCAATTTCTTTAACATTAAAAATCATTGAAACTTATGAGAAAGCCAATGAAATTGAAATTAGTGAACAAACTAAGAAATACAGAAAAGATTTGTTAGATCTAGAGCCAGAATTACATGAAGCGATAAAAAGTCAAGATTCAAAAAAGTACAAGGAAGTTAGTGATAAAATTAGAAAGATAGGTGGAAATATGAACTTATCTAATGTATTCTTTGGTGGATTCAAATCGCAAATCGACGATAAAGATAATTTTGAAGAATATAAAGCTCATATTTTTGAAATTGTTGAAGGAACTTACAAGAATGGTTCAGTGGAATTTACAATTGATCCAATTGGTATAGTAAAAAAAATAAAAATTAGAGAGGGATAAAGTTGAGTTATGAATTATTGAAATCTGAAGTTATTGATGCAGGTTTATGCCAAGGTTGTGGATTGTGTATCGGTTCTTGTAAACATATTGAAATGGAGGATTCACTTCCAACACTTAAAGATTATTGTATACTTGAAAGAAATGGTCAAGATTGCGGAAAATGTTATCAGAATTGTCCTCAAGCAAATCAAAAGAAGTTTGTAAATAAACAAGCCTTAGCAGTATATTCATTAAGAAGTAAAAACCCGAAAATTCTTGCTAAAGCATCAAGTGGAGGTTTTGTTACTACCCTTACAAAGGAGTTAATTGAGAATCAAACCGTTAGTGAAATTGTAATGGTACAAGAAGAAGAAGACATGCCATTAGCTAAGAGTGTTGGTGACCCAGATGAAGTTATTGACAAAGCTGGAGCAGTATACCGTCGATCAGGAGCATTAAAAAGATTAGTAGAACTTGTCGGCGAAACTTATGATCCTGTAGGGATTGTTGGAGTCCCTTGCGAGATGAGAGGGGCAGCTAAAATTGAAGAAAGCATGAATAGAGAGATCTTAAAGATAGGTTTATTTTGTAGTTCACAAATCCACCCAGAGAAAAGATGTGGATGCACCCTTCTTGGTGAGTCTCATCCCTTAGCAGTAGAATTGAAGAAATACATTATAGAAGGGGAAATAGAACACCATGAAGATGAGGATATTCAAGATGGGAAACGATGTGAAAGCTGTAAACAATACTGTAAACATTGTCAAGATTTTCCAGCAATTTTTTCTGATATTACTGCTGGCGATGTGGGTTCCCAAAAAGGCTATACGACCGTTATAGCTTGGACTGAGCGTGGTAAAGAACTTGTGGAAAAAGCAATTGAAAAAGATTTATTTGATATTGGTAATGTGAATGAGGAGGATTTGCATATTACAATCGACCTTAAAGCAAAACGAGAACTTATTATCTTTAAAAAGACTCCGAGAGAACAAGTATTTGATTACGTAACGCTTAAAGGTCCCAGTACTATTACTGATATCGCAAAACAAACGGGACTTTCACTTAAAAAAACTAGATATGAAGCACTTCGATTAGTCCAGTTAATGGAATTCGAAATGAAGGCTGATCCCTCAATGGATGAGCCCATATTTTCAATTATATGTGATTAAATAAAAAAATAAAATAATCAAGGAGAGAAATGAAATGAAATTTGATATGGAATTAAATGTCTGTGGGTTAGTATGTCCTGTTCCAGCCTTAAAAACTAAAAAACAACTCATGAAAATGAGACCTGGAACTGTTTTAAAAGTAGTAACAGATTACAAACCCGCAAGTGAATCTGTTCCACGTGATTTAGCTAAACAAACTAAGCATAAACATTTAGGAACAGACTTTCTTGAAGACGAAGAACAATGGTATATGTATTTTGAAGCCGTAAAGTGAATTGTATATAGGATTAGGATGAATATTCAATAAAATTGTAAACATTGAATATGACTACCCCTTGCGTGGGGTTAAAGCCTAGAGATAAAAAAAATTATTTAAAAAATAAGAAAAAAAGTGGAAAAAATATGGAAGCTAAGTCCGAATTTAGGAAAAAAGTAGAGGATTTTCACATTGAACCTGATGTAATTAAAACTTGTTATAAGTGTAGCAAATGTTCCGATAATTGTCCTATAACTGCTGTTACTACAGATAATTATACAACTATAGGATATAATCCGAGAGGAAATTTCTTGATGACACTTTTAGGTCAAGAAAATTTACTTCTTGGAGGAGATGATTTAGTTATTTGGGGGTGTACAGTTTGTGATACATGTGATGAAGTATGTCCAGAAAATGTTGAACTCACTGAGATTTTTACATTTCTAAAAAATCAAAGCGTTGCTTTAGGAAAAGGCCCAGAATTTGTTTATTCCCAAACAAAGACTATTTTCGAAAATGGTAAAGCTATACCTTCACAGCCTGCAATTGAGAGAAGAAGAGAACAATTAAATCTACCTAAAGTAATTGAACCAGATATAGGCGAAATAAAATTATTATTAAAAAATATGGGTATTGAAAAAAAATTAAAATAATCTTGTGGGAAGAAAGAAATGACAGAATATAAAATGTTTGAAGGGTGTGTGATTAATAATAGGATTCCTTTTATAGAAGCAGCTTCAAGAAAAGTGTTAGATAAACTTGGGATTGAAACCTCTCAAGCACCCTTTTCATGTTGTCCAGATCCTACTGGAGTAAAAAGTTTTGATAATGATATCTGGTTAGCCATTGGTGCTCGCAATCTTTGTTTAGCTGAAGCTGAAGGTAAAGATATTATTTCATTGTGCAACGGATGCACCAGTACATTGAGAGGTGTCAGATATCAGTTAGAGCATGATAGTCTAAAAAAAGATAAAATAAACTCAGAATTAGCAAAAATTGGGAAAGAATTCAAAGGTTCCGCTGATATAAAACACTTTATTGATGTATTTAAAGATGAGATCGGTATTGATAAAATTAAAGGTGCTATAATAAAGCAACTTTCTGGATTAAAGGTTGCTTGTCATCCAGGATGCCATTATATGCGTCCTTCTGAATGGATGGAATCTGATGATCCAATGAATCCAACGAATTTAAAAGAATTAGTTGAAGCTTCTGGTGCGACTGTGGTAGACTATGAAGAATTAGCCCTTTGTTGCGGCTCAGCAATAACAAAGGCGTACGAAGAACATGGTATGGCAAATTTAAAGAAAAAAATGGATAGTATTAAGAATAGTGGTGCTGACGTTATTGTAGTTAATTGTCCAGCCTGTTTTCAGCAACTCGAGTCCAAACAGAGAGATTTAACAAAAATGTTTGATATTGAGTATAAAATTCCTGTTCTTTATTTAACAGAACTATATGCTTTAGCAATGGGGTATAGTCCTGAGGAATTAGGATTAAAATATCATCGTATAAAATTATCAGGAATATTGGAAAAGCTTGGAATAGNNGTTTAAAAGTAATTTATTTTTAATGATATATCCTAGTAATAAGCATGAGAGACTATAATTATTATAATAATAATTATGTAAGATATAAATTAGATATCAAAAAGTATAATGAACGAGCACAAACAGGTCCTTGTTTTATATGTGAAATTTTAAAAGGCAATCCAAAATATCCCGCTCACATAGTTTATCAAGATGAGGAGATTATTTCATTTCTTGATGCTTATCCTCGATTATATGGTTGGACATTAGTAGCACCAAAAAAGCATAAAGAAGGTGTAATTCTTGATTTCACTCAAGAGGAGTATCTCTCGATTCAAAGTAAAATTTATACTATTACGAAAGCGATTATGGAGTTATTAAAACCTGAGAGAATTTATATATTATCTCTTGGAAGCCATCAAGGTAATTCACACGTTCATTGGCATATTGCTCCTTTACCCTCAGGTATGCCCTATAATGATCAACAAAATGGAGTATTCAAATTAGACATCCTGAAAATATCTGAAGAAGAACAAATTAAATTAACTTCAGAATTAAATAATAAAATTCAGATTAAAAGTTAAAAATCTAAAATTTGATGTTATTCTAATTTCATTTTTTTGATTATATTTAAAACTATAGTATTAAATGAAATCACTACAAATAATATTAAACTTTTGGGGATTGGAGGAGGAAAGATCTCTGCTTTTGAGTATCGTCTAGCATTGATTTTTGGGGCAAAAGTTGGGATATTAGAAAAAATTTCGGGATCTGGTTTGAAATTACTTCAAGATCCTGCATGGCAGAATGAGAATTTAATCAATATTGAAAATAAATCTGAAGCTATTAGAAAATTCCTTTTCCAGTAAATCTACTTGATTAATGCTCACTAAAATTGGTTTATATTTTCAAGCAATAGATGAAGAAAAAATCTTAATTAAATATTTTGGGGACGAGTATTTAGAGTATATGAATAAAACTGGAAGATTTTTTCTCAAAATCCGTTAATATTTAAAGTTAGAACTTATTATTTTTAATTTGACTGAATTATAACCCTATGGGGATTTTTGATGGATTCAATTGAAAAAAAATTTGTTGATGTTAAAACTTCAAATAACTCCGAAAAAATTAATGATTTTCTAATTGAACTAAGTAAAAATCCTCAGGAAGAACACTTGAAATTTCTTGATTTCTTTATTAGAGATCTGGATTCTCAAATTTTTGAAAAAATAACGTTAAATTTTATATATTTGATTGGAGAAATTGGGAGAATAGTTCCCTTAAAAGAAAAATATTTGAATTTATTGATAGAGACCTATTACAAATCTGATAGATGGATTAGAAGTGAAATTATACAAGCAATAAAAAATATTATCGAGAAAAATGAAGCTACAGAAGAAATGATTAAATTAATAGGATATGCAATAAACGATGAATACCAACCTATTAAAATTAATTCTCTTAAAATAATTTTAAATTTAAACGAAATACCTCAATTTATAAAGAGAAATCTTTTTCTTGCTCTAAAATCAAATGACGTAGAATCAAATGAACTATGTATACGAATTTTTGAAAATCATATACCCGATATCAATGACTTATTTAGCTCATTAGACTATTCAGATAACTATACATTACTAAAACCACATATGATTAGAACTCTGTTATTAACCTATTTTAAATCCCCTATTTATATAGAATCATTTAGAACAATGATCTTAGAATCAAATTGGAAAATTGAGTATAAAGAAGAATTCCTTAAAGAAATTGACGTTTATACAAAAATTCTATTAAAAAGTATATGAAGAATCCTATTCATTGATAACAACTAAGAATATCATCCAAATCTTCATTGGATAAGACAATTTCATTAAATATCTTATTTAAAATCTTAATAATTTCTCTAGGATTACCTTTCGAGTTATTGTAAATATATTTTAAGACTTGCTCGTTAAGTGGAAAATAAGAATCAGAAAAATCTCTGAAGTAATCAAAGTAATTAATATTTCCGAAAAACAATTCTAAATTTTTCTTATAAAATGTTGATAGATCCTTCTTTATAAAGTTTGATAAGATTATTGGTTCTTTCAATACGTTTAAGAGATTCTCATCCCTATCTTTAAACATATCTTTAATTTCATTAAAATAATCAAGTGATTTTAAAGTAATTATTATTCTTAAACCCTTAATTTCATTCAAATTAAGAATTTTATCTAATAGTTTCTCTGCTTTACGTTTATCTGGTGATTCTCTGCTCCCATAAAGCCAGCTTCTGTCAAAAATCTCCTCTTTTTCTTCCTCAGTTGCTATAGGTTTCATCATAGAAAGGACTTTTTCAAAATCATCAATAAATAACACGCTATTTATCATTGAGTTTTCTACTAATATTTTCAGCATTGTAAAGGAGTGATTTCTACCTCTTAAATCATGACTTAAATCTAATCTTGCTAGCTCTCTTATATCGATAACTTCTCCTAGGAACCACCTTTCAACCTCAACTTTTTTGTATGGATCAATTTGATGCGCAGAAAAAGCGTTAATAATATCACTTATTGCAGTTTTATGTTCAAAATTTGGTGACCAATCTTTAAAAGCTACTTCTCTAACTTTTTGAAGATCAGCTATATGAAAAAAGCCAAATTTTCTTTCTAAAGCACCCCAATTATTACATAGTCTTCTAGCTATATTCCTTAATACTTCAATGCCCATGTTTTCGATAAATTCAGAATAGATATAGTAATAGAATTTTTTAACAACTTCCTCTAAAGAAATATAGACAATATTATAATAATATAATTCATGTTTTAAAGCCCAATATATATGAGTTTTTCCGGTTCCTACATCTCCTATAATTGGTAAAATAAAATTTCCATCTTTTTCAATTATATTGATTATAGAATACAATAGATCTTGTCTTGATTGAACCAAGCCAAGATCTTCTTCAATCTCACCAGTTGACACAAATTTCTTAAAAGGAGAGCCTGTAAATTTTAAGAAATTAAGTAATTTTTGTTGTTTATTTTCAAAGAGAAGCATATTTTTTTTATTATACTTATATTTTCAATTCTTCAATTCCTAATATTAAAATGTATTCGACCACTTTGTCATCTACATTGATAATTGGCTCATAACTTATATTAAGTTCATCATTTTTGTCCCTTCCTACAATTAAGCAATCATAAAAAACTGGGTCTCCATTATCGTCAATTACTACTCTATCAGCTACGATAATCCCATTTCTAATCATTGATATAGGATTTTTAAGGATTTCTCCTGTAAAAAAATCTAAGTGATTGACCCCATTTTTAATATCGTTAATATACAAAACTGCGGTGTGTAGTAAATTAATTGTAAAAGGGAAATCATTTGAAAATTGTCCTTGATCATATTGTTCCATAGTAGTTTCAGGTATTAAAATGGAATATTCTATTGGATTTTCATCCAAATTCCATTTAAAATTACGACTCTGCGAAAATGGTTTATATTTTTTTTCAATTTTGTCAAAACCAACTAGTAGTCCATCAGTTATGCTAATTCCTTCGAAATCTGATACGGTAATATTATCAGAAAATATGACTTTATCATCCCATTTTGATATAATTGAACCAGTGAATTTTCCATTAGTTTGAATTCCTTTCAGAGAATCAAATAGGATGAAATTTGGTGAATTTGACATGGTAACTATTTTTTCCTCAGTATTAGCGACTCACTTTATTCAAATTTATATCATTAATCTTATATATAAATACTTTCCATATATTTTTTGGTAGAATATACAATAGATATTAATTGATCTAAAAAATGGGTTCTTCCATACTTTCTCAAGAAATTTCTGAGTTATCTAAGACGGAATTATTAGATAGAGCAAATCAGTATATTTTTTCCACTGGTTTGAATGATGGAACTTCAAAATTATGTAGAGCTAACATGAAATATGGATTAGCAATGATACATTGTATCCAAGAGAAATATGGTTTTGAACCATCTGCTACATTTGTTTCATCTCCTGATGAAACAATCTCACGAAACAAGTTTAGATGGAATTCTGGTTTAGGATATGGTGGTAAATTAAATTGGGGAGATGGTAATGATAAAATTATCTTTCTAAACATTAAACCCAATTGTTGTGGTATTTTAGTTGGAGGGTTAGAAGAATTACCCGATCCTTACAATTTAATAAAAAAAATTGACAAAATAAAATCAAAAGAGTTATATCATAATGAAGTCCTTATAGATTGGGATTATGGTATTTCGAATCATTTTATTAACTGTTTTGAAACAAAAAATTTATCCAATATCGATCTACCCCCTTATATATTTCTAATACATGGTTCTGCACCAGAATTTCGAGATGATAAATATGGAATAGGTCTTTATATTGATAAATCAAAAACTTTGAAAGAAACTGCAAAGGAAGAAAAACATAAATTAGGCATTCAATATATTTTATTGGATTCTGATGCTCAAGAATATTTCGAATTCAATAAAAAGGCTTTAGGATTTTCAAGTATAAAAAGAGAGCTTATAGCAAAAAGTCTTTTTGATTTTGGACATGAGATTATATGTAATCAACCACATCAATTCTTAAAAGACTATAATAATATGTTTTTGGGGAGTAATTGTACAGATGTTAATTGCGAACTAATAAAAACAAATATTTTTCCCACTACTCTTAGGGCAGATATTGCTGCGTATTTATTTAAAGGAAAAAGAAATTTATCTGAAACCACACTTAAAAATCAGAATCTCCTAGAAAGAGCAGAAGAATTAGAAATTTTAGATTTATTATTAAATGCTAACATACTTCCACATGGAGGAGGTTATAAATTTACTGATACAAAAGACGTACTCGACATATTAGAATACAAAAGCCAGAGATATTTTGTTACTTCTTTAAACACAAACATCAGCAGATTAAAAATAGTTAGAAATGTAAGCGAATTACAATTTGAGTACCGAGGAAGAGATGTTATTCTTAAAACCCTTCAGTTAGATCTCGGCGAAATAATAGCTCGGTTAAATCCTTTATTTTCTTTAAAACTCTAGTTTATTCTATTCTTGCTCCAGGTGGAAGATCTTTATCAGGTACTAAAATTGAGACATTTTCGTCATCAACAGCAGCTAAAAGCATTCCTTGGCTTAAAATCCCTCTCAATTTTCGTGGTTCTAAATTTGTCAATACAATTATTTTTTTTCCCTTTAATTGTTCGGCTTTATAATATTCAGCTAATCCAGCGACTAAAGTTCTTTTCTCCGTTCCTAAATCAATTGAAAGTTTGTAAAGTTTATCTGCTTTTGGTACTTTCTCAACTTCTTCCACTAAAGCAACTCTTATATCCAACTTCTTGAAATAATCATATGATATCAGTTCTTTCTCACCATTTTCTGGTTTTTTTTCTTTTAATTTTTTATGTTTATTTTTAATATCTTCAATCTCTAATTTTTGAAAAAGAGGTATAGGTTTCTTAATACTTCCTCCTGCTTTTATAGATGTTTCATTTATACTGTCCCATGATAAATCTTTTAATTTTGGAGTATTTAGAAAGGATAATATCTTCTCAGAAGTATCTGGTATAAACGGACCTAATAATATTGCTAATGCATATACTGCTTGAGAACAAATATTAAATACATGCCCAGCAGCTTTTTTATCTTTTTTAATTAATTGCCAAGGGGCTTTTTCATTCAAATATACATTCCCTTCCTTTCCAAAATTAACTATATCCCTTATGGCTTTTCTTATTTTAAAATTATAGAGACTTTCTCCTACTTCTCCACTTATATTTCTAATTCTTTCTATAAAGTTTTTATCGATGTCATCGTATTCTACTTTCTCAGGGATTTTACTATTGAATTGCTTTTCTATAAAAGTTAAGGTCCGGTGTATAAAATTGCCTATGTTATCATTAAGAGTCTTTATATTATTTTCAAACTCTGACCATAGGAAAGAAGTATCGCCTGTTTCAGGACGATTAAATATTAGATTAAATCTCCAATAATCAAGTGGAGCTAATTTTAATGCATCATCAATCCATATTCCAACTCCTCTTGATTTAGAAAACTTCTCATTCTCATACAATAACCATTCAGTTGATGAAACATTATAGGGTAATACAAGTTTGTCGCCATCTTTTTTATCTTTGTTATACGCCAGTATTAATCCTGGAAAGACGATTAAATGGAATATAATATTGTCTTTACCAATAAAAAATACAGTTTTTGTTTTAGGATCTTTCCAAAAATAATTAAATCTCTCCGGATCGTTAATTAAGTTATCTGCCCACTCTTTCACAGCAGTTATATACCCTAACACCGCCTCAAACCATACATAAATCACCTTATTTTCAGCTCCCTTGAATGGAGCAGGAATCCCCCATTCAAGATCGCGGGTAATTGAGCGTTCTGGTAAACCCTCTTCAATACTATTCAGACACATATTTCGAGCATTAGAAGGAATTATATTATTCTCATCAATCAGTTGTTTTAATTGATCCTGTAATTTAGGTAAATCTAAGTACCAGTGTTTAGTGTTTTTGATAATAGGAGGATTTCCACATATTGCACATCTAGGTTCTATTAATTCTAAAGGAGTTAGAATTCCTTGGCATTTGTCACATTGATCTCCTCTTGCACCTTCATCTTTACATTTTGGACATGTTCCTTCTACAAATCTATCAGGTAAGAAAAAGTTATCATTTTCACAATAAAGGGATTCAATCTCTTTTTCTTTTACATATCCATTTTTTTCAATATCTAAATACATCTTCTTTACAAATTCAATATGAGTAGGATTGTGTGTTATTGTATAGTTTGAAAAACTTATCTGCCATTTTTCATGTAAATCTTTTATAATATTGTGATATTTAAATGCCAACTCTTCAGCAGAGATATCTTTTCCAGTAGAGGCTTTCAATTTTTTGATTTCCACAGAAATGGGCGTTCCATGAGAATCTGATCCAGAAACAAATACTACCTCTTCTCCATTCAATCTCAAAAATCTTGCAAATACATCTGCGGAAAGTGTACTGCCAATTAAATTCCCTAAATGTGGAGTAGCATTCACATACGGCCATGCTGAAGTTACTACCCATTTATCTTTTTTATTAATAGCTAATCTAATCGACCTCAAAACTTAAATTTAATAATAAAAAGAATCCTAAACTTAAATAATTTAAACAAAGTTAATATAAATAATTGGTTAATCTAAGATTATTTTTGCCCCACAATATCGACAAGCTTTAAGTTCTTTATATATCTTTTGAAAACAAGGTTCATGGTAATAAGCTTGACAATTTTTACATTTATAAACTTTATAATCACCTAAGAAAATACTATGACAATAAGAACAAGAAGCGTGAATTTGATCTATTTCCTCATCAGGAATCAATAACATCTTCGTCTTTGATATCTCATTGTCTTCAGCAATTTGTATTTCCGGAATATTTTCTGATTTCTCCTTAATCAAATTTAAAGCTGCTCTTGGTAATTCTAATAAGAAGAAACAAAATGGACATCTAAAAACATTTTCTTTATATTCTGTTTTTTTTGCCCACATAGCAGCACAAGATAGATGCATTGCTCGATCACAACTAGGACAATAGCGTCCTTCACTTAAAAAATCAGATCCTGACACAGCAGCTTTAAATGAATGACATATTTGACATTTTTCATGTTCTTTTCCACCGCCCTTCATCATTAACCTAATGTTTAACAATGAGGGTCTTCTCAATGGAAGTGCGATCTCACTTATTAAAGGGGCAGTTTTATCGTTTTTATTGGGAGAAAAATAATCTGTTGATTCTTTTACATCTTTTTTAGAAGCAAATTCATTGACCGCAGTATTAATTGCTTTAGAATTATTGAAATATTCAAAATCTCCTCCAGTTGATTGAGTTATTCTCTTTAAAGAGTCTTCACTATGATCCTCCACACCACCTAATTGACAAGCATCAATAAATACACCTAAACCCTTAGCAATATTAACTATTTTTCTTAATTTGGTCATATCATTCCTTAACTTATTATCAGTTATAATAAATATGCGAGCAGTTTTACCGCCTACCTTCCTCATCTCTTCCACAAGAATTTGAAGTGCAAATGCTATCCCTTCATGCAACAATCCATTACCTGAAACTTGAATTTTCTTTAAAGAATTAAATAACTTTTCCTGTTCGAAAGCAAAATCAATTAACTTTTTTGTAACATCTCCAAAAGTAATTACTGAAATTCTGTCCTTCATATCTAAAGATAACTTTGATTGAATGAAATTTTTTGCTGCTTGTAATTCAATAAATAGTCTACTGGGTTTAAAATCTTTTCTTAACATCGACCGAGATACATCTAGAAGTATGACTGTATCTTCAATTTTTTGTGTAGGCAAAATATCCCAAAAATTATCTTATTTATTTGAAATTAATAAAATAATAGTAGTAGAATCTTATAAATTTCTATATCTGTTTGTGTGTATTAATTTATTTCAAATAATTATAAGCAAATAACGTATAGACTTTAATTGCATTAATATAATCTTGTAATTCTATGTATTCATCCGTTGAATGAGCACTTGCACCACTTCCAGGTCCAAAAATTATTGTTTCAGCACAATAATTTCTATTACGGAAATGAGATGCATCAGCACTAGCAGGAAACAGGAAAAAGAACGGTTTTTTGTTATATGCTTTTTCGTAAATGCGATAAAAACTTTCTAAAATCGGAGAATTACTCCAATCCTCCCAGTATGATGGTTCAGAGTATTGTATTTTCTCCAAATATACGAAAACTTCTTCTGGGTCACCTATAGGCTCTTCTTTTAAGGAATATCCACAATCTTCTTCAATCAACTTTTTTAGGGCTTTAATTA
>JABAHP010002075.1_pt2 | contig 16373 bp, 15 predicted proteins | sample 7062081 | NCBI WGS metagenome assembly JABAHP01 (sample SAMN14534357, study PRJNA622989) | marine sediment metagenome | biome: marine biome [ENVO:00000428]; feature: marine pelagic biome [ENVO:01000023]; material: deep marine sediment [ENVO:00002113] | place: India: Gulf of Kutch | collected...
ATTTGGGTCTGCTGATGCGGTGGGAAAACGTCAATTAAACGATCAACTGTCTGAGAGGCGCTGTAAGTATGAAGGGTGGCAAGCACCAAGTGTCCGGTTTCAGCCAGAGTCAGAGTAGTGGCAATGGATTCCAGGTCGCGCATTTCACCGACCATAATCACGTCCGGGTCCTGACGCAGGACGTGCTTAAGACCCTCGGAAAAGGTAACCATGTCGGAGTGTAGCTGGCGCTGCTCAATCACGCAGTTTTTTGATTCAAACAAAAACTCGATTGGATCTTCCAAGGTGATAACGTGCGCGGTTCGCTCTTCATTAATCAGATTCAACATGGCGGCCAAGGTCGTCGACTTACCCGAACCGGTCGGACCGGTCACCAAAATAATACCGTGCGGCATGCGCGTAAGTTCGTAGGCAATCTCGGGCATCATCACGTCTTCCATGGTCGGAATGGTTGAAGGAATGGCACGCGCCGCCATGGCTACGTTATTTTTTTCATAATGAACATTGACCCTGAAGCGCGCTTTTTCTACTTGATATGCAAAATCAAGATCTTTATTTTGTTCAAAATAATCCCGCTGTTCTTGAGTAAGAATCGCGTATATCTCATTGTAAGCATCTTGTGAAGTAAGTACCTTTTCCGCTTCAATCGGAGTTAAGGCACCGTCAATGCGGATAATTGGCTTATTGTTTGCCACCAAATGGAGGTCGGATGCCCCCTGGCTCACGGCATACTTTAGCCATTTATCAATATTTTTTTCGCCATTAGTCATATTTTTGTTTTAAAAAATTACGCTCTATATTTTTATTTTAATACAAAAAACGCCCTATTGCCATCCTTTTGTCTCCAGGGCATTTCTGGCAGCATCGATCTGCGCTTCTTGTTTTGATGAGCCTTCGCCAATTGCGATCTCTTCATCACCAATTGATACCATTATTTTAAAGTGCTTGGCATGATCCGGCCCGGTTTCGGATACTACCTTATAGCTTGGGGTAATGCCGTACTGTTCCTGAGCAGCCTCTTGAAAACGGCTCTTTGGATCAAGGTAAAGCTTTAACTCCAAAATGGTTGGCAGTTTGGTAAGCAGTACCTTATTGATAAACTTATCCGACACGTCCCAGCCCTGGTCAAGGTAAACCGCACCGATCAAAGCCTCGACTGCGTTGGCTAAAATAAATTGGCGGGCCTTTGAATCCTTATCTTTTTCTTCGCCTTTGGAAAGGTAAAGATAATCATCAATGTCCAGCTCGCGGGCCAAAGTGGCCAGCATGTGGGCATTAACGAGTGCGGCGCGCCAGTTGGTTAACTCCCCCTCGGGATTGTCGTAATTTTCGTATAAATATTTTGTAACGACGAGCTCTAAAACTGCGTCGCCCAAAAACTCCAGCCGTTCGTTGTGCCCCAGATGAAAATCCGGGTGCTCATTAAGGTAGGATCGATGAACCATTGCCTGACGCAGAAGTTCAATGTTCTTGAACTTAATGCCAAGCGATGATTCCAATCCTGATAAATCTTTTTCTGCCATAATGTTTATGCGGCCAGACTTCACGGCCAAAATCAGGAAATATTTTGACCTAAAGCCTGAGGCACAATTTAATTAATTATTTTTCTTTGATCGTTGTATCTTTTTTAGCTTTGTTATTTTCTTGGTCAATCTCTTTTATTTCGCCTTTGTCCACCATGTCGCGGTAAATTGCGCCCAAAACGCCATTAATAAACTTGCCGGATGACTCGCCGCCAAATGTTTTGGCAAGTTCAATTGCCTCATTGATCGCAACCTTTGACGGGATATTGGGTGAAAACTTCAATTCAAATACTCCCAGCCGCAAAATGTTGCGGTCAATTGTGGTGATCTGATCAATTGGCCAGTCCGGCGCGTATTTGGTAATCAGCTTGTTGATTTCATCCATATGATCCATTACACCCTGGGCAAGCTCGCTGATAAAACCCTTATCATCAAAATCCGGCGCAAACTCATCCTTGTTGTGGCCAACAATTTGATCAAGCTTGGTCTTATGACCGCTGGTTGTTAAAAAATCCCATTGATAAAGAGACTGCATGGCGATGGCTCTCGCCAAGTGTCGATTAGACATAAGGAACTAATTAAAGAACTTGAATTAAAGATCGAATTTTTAAACTTGTACTTTTTTTGCTTTTTTGTCTTCTTTTTTTTCTTCTTTTTTTGCCTCCTTCTCCCGTTTTGCTTTTTCTTTTTCCATGCGCTTCAGTTCTTTCGCCTCTACCTCAAGCACCTGACGGCCGCGGTAATAACCACAAGCCTGGCAGGCTTGGTGCGGCAGAACCGGCTTATCGCAATGACTGCATTTGGTCATATTTACCTTTTGCAAGGCAAAATGTGATGCCCTCCGTTTCTTTTGAGCTTTCGTGCTTCGCTTCTTTTGTACCATATTTCCTAATTAATTATATCAGATATTATTAATATTTTCACTTATTTACAGCAAGGATACGCTTGCCACCTTGTCTTTGGGGTCTTTGAATTTCATGACCCGGACGCCTTGGGTGGCGCGGCCAATGGTTGGCACGCTACCAAATGGCAAACGGATTACCTGGCCCTTTTCCGAAATTACCAAAAGATCTTTTTCCGTATCGATTTCTGCAACAAAAGCATTAACAATCTTACCATTCTTGGGGGTAATCTTGGCGGTTTTGATGCCTGAGCCGCCCCGGCTCTGGAGGCGATAATCTTTTAAGTTTGAACGTTTGCCAAAACCCTGTTCCATAATCGTAACAATTGATAATTTGCCTTTTTTGACCAAGCCGGCGTCAAGCACGCCCATACCGACAACTTCGTCGCCTTTTTTAAGACGGATACCGCGCACGCCGGCGGCGGTACGCCCCATTGGACGGACTCCTTTTTCATCAAACTGAATTGCCTGACCCTGTGCGGTCACAAGAATTATATTATTTTTACCGCTTGAGGGCTTTACCCATTCAAGATTATCTTCAGGTTTGATTTTTAAAGCAATTAATCCAGAGCGTCTGACTTTTTCAAATTCCTTAATATCGGTTTTTTTAATCACACCTTTTTTAGTTGCCATAACAAGATATTTCACGTCTTCGGGCAGATTATCAAGCGGCAAACATGCGGTGACCAGTTCACCCGGCGCGAGTTGAAGGAAGTTAACGAGTGCCTGGCCCTTAGCGGTGCGCGTGGCTTGGGGCACATCATATGCCTTGAGCTGGAACACGCGTCCTTTGGTAGTAAAGAATAGAAGGTCGGAATGAGTGGTGGTGGTAAAAAATAATTCAACCACGTCTTCTTCTTTGGTGGTAAGCCCGATCACGCCCTTGCCGCCGCGGGACTGGGTGCGGAATGTTTCCGGCGGCAGACGTTTGATATAGCCGTCGCGGGTGATCATGACAAGAGTCGGCTCTTTTGGAATCAAGTCTTCGACTTTAAATTCTTCAACACCGTGCGGCACAATCTGGGTACGGCGTTCGTCACCAAACTTTTCCTTGACTGCAACCAGCTCATCCTTGATCATGCCTTGCATTTTCTTTTTTGATTTTAACAACGATTCTAATTCCTTTATTAATTTTTGCTTATCTTTTAATTCCTGCTCGATTTTTAAACGTTCAAGACCGGCCAGTTGCTGAAGTTTCATCTCCAGGATAGCAATTGCCTGTGGTTCGGTTAGTTTAAATTTTTTAATCAAATTGGCTTTGGCAATATCACGGTCTTTTGATTTTTTAATTGTATCAATTACCTGATTGATCTTGAGCAGTGCCAATTTCAAGCCTTCTAAAATATGGGCACGTTCTTTTGCCCGGGCCAGTTCGAATTCGGCACGGCGGCGCACCACTTCTAAGCGGTGCTTGATATATTCCTCAAGAATCATCTTAAGGGTGAGCACGCGCGGCTGAATACCGTCAACCAAAGCAAGCATGTTCACGTGAAAAGTTTCTTGAAGAGCGGTCAGCTTAAACAAGCGGTTTAAAACTTTTTTAGGATATGAATCGCGCTTTAGTTCAATTACAATGCGTACGCCTTCTTTTGAAGATTCATCCCGGATATCTTTAATGCCATCAATTTTTTTATCCTGAACCAGGGTGGCAATTTTTTCCAGCAACGTGGCTTTATTAACCTGATACGGAATTTCATGAACCAGAATTTTAAATTTATTGCCTTTTTCTTCTACAATTTCGGTTTTGGCGCGCATCACAATGCCGCCCTTGCCTGTTGCATAGGCTTGTCTGATTTCTTTTGGATCATAAATGAGACCGCCGGTTGGAAAATCAGGACCTTTGATGAATTTGCATAAATCAGCGACTGAAGCTTCGGGATTGTCAATCAGGTGAATAACGCCGTCGCAAACTTCACTTAAGTTGTGTGGCGGAATATTGGTAGCCATACCCACGGCAATGCCGAGTGTGCCGTTTAAAAGAAGGTTGGGCAGTTTGGCCGGCAAAACACGCGGTTCTTTTTGCGTGCCATCATAGTTTGGCATGAAATCAACTGTGTCGCGCTCAATATCAAAAAGCATTTCCTCGGAAATGTGCGCCAGCTTGGCCTCGGTGTAGCGCATTGCCGCGGCCGCATCGCCGTCCATTGAGCCAAAGTTACCTTGGCCCCATACCAATGGATAACGTGAGGCAAAATCCTGGGCCAAGCGCACCATTGAATCATAAACCGCGGCATCACCGTGCGGATGATATTTACCAAGCACCTCACCAACCACAGTGGCCGATTTTCTGAATTTGGCTGACGGCTTTAAACCAACTGTCCACATTGCATAAAGAATGCGACGGTGCACTGGTTTCAATCCGTCACGAACATCCGGAAGAGCACGCGCAATAATTACGCTCATTGCGTAATCAAGGTAAGAAGATTCCATTTCATCAACAATCGGCAAGGATTCAACTTTGCCAATTGCGCCTTTTTCAATAACCTCCTCTTCTTTTTCTTCTTTTTTGGACGCCGGCCCGCCCTTTCGTGGCACGGGCTTTGCCTTAGGTTTTGCTTTTTTCTTTTTCGGCATTTTATTCAATTACCTCATCGGTGGTGGTAGGTGGGCTAAAAATATCGCGCCCTTCTTCACCAACCATTTCATCAGTTGTGGTAGAATTTTTAATTTCTTCAACTAAGTTCTCTAGAGTGTCATCCTCAATTTGTGTTTTTTGTTCGTTCTGCTCTTTTAAGTCATCACGAATATCCTCTAGTTCGTTTTTAATATCTTCGGTAAGCTCGTCAATCCTGCTCGGCTGATCATATTGGGCATCAACCTTTTTAAGCCCGAGACTACCGCCGATTGTTAATATCCAGCCAAAAATTATTACCACTGCGCAAAGACCGACACTTGTCCAAAGCAAAATTTTTCTGTAAATACTTACCTGCTCGCCATTAGTCATATAGACATCACCAGTGGCCGGTGTATCAATTGACGGAGCTTCTTCCTTTTCTGGCTCAGGCTCTTCAGCTTCCTCTGCCGGGCGGGAAAAAATTCTCCGGTCGGTTAAAGACTCTGTCTCAATCAGGCGATCGAGCTCTTCACGGCCGGATACTTCTTTCTGAGCTTCAATGTCGAACTCAGGTTTTCTGGCAAGAGCGGCTTCTTCTTCAGGTGCAAGCTCCTTTTTTTCAACTGGAGCAACTGCTTTTACAACTTTCTTCTTTGCTTTTGGCCTGGCTTTCTTAGTGGATTTCTTAGTAGTTTTCTTTGCTACTTTTTTGGTGGGCTTTGCTTTGCCGCCCTCCTTTTTGGTTTTTTTTGTTTTCGGCATAGCTTAGGCTTTTTCAAGTACAATAACCTGCATGTCGTCTTGCGGCAGGTCTTTTTTATTAATCTTTAATTTATTCGGTCGCTCGGCCTGGCAAACTCCGATCTCTTTGCAGAATTTATCAACTTTTTCAAGTTTTTGTTTTAAGTTAGGCAGATGATGGTACATCGGCAGAACAATCCTCGGTTCAATCTGGCTGACCAGGTTGTCAGCCTGCTGAGGTGAAATTACGGTTCCGCCGCCAACCGGCAGGGTCAGAATATCAATGTCGCGCAAACCAGCTAGTTCAGCATCTTTTAAAGATGCTCGGTAAAGCGAGCCGAGATGAGCAATGGTGATGCCTTCCAGTTCGATGCGGTAAATCAGGGGCCGCCGGCCTTCTTTAACATCGTCACCGTTTTTAAAAATATTAATGCCGTAAATAAAAGCCCCGGCAACTTCAAATTCGCCAGGATGCTTAATGATAAACGGGTTTCCGCCGATTGCCTGAACATTATTTTGCTCCGGCCGGTTCTCTGAAACAAGAGCGATATCAGCCGTCATGGTCCGCGGAAAACGAAGACCGGTTTTGTTGTCGTATGGATCAGTGACAATGGTCACGTCCTGACCACTAACCTTACCAGTGATTTTAAAGCAAGCTAAGCCGTACCAAGAAATCTGCATATTTTATCCAAGTTATTAGGTCATTGAATGCATTTATTTTACCACATTATTTACCCCGTGTAAAGTGAAAAATGAGGCAAAATTACCTCATTTTTTTGGCTAAATTTAGCGAAAAATTACTCAAGGCCAGTTACCCCCTGCCAATACTCAATTTCATGCTTTAATTTATCCTCATCAAAATCGCGTTCCACCACACTCCAGCCCTCTTCAAACTTCTTAATTTTGTCCAAAATTTCCGGCGCCCATTTTTCAGATTTTGCAGCAATCTCCTTAAGGCTCGCAACCATGTTGGCTAAATCCTTTTGTTTTTGCTCGAAAATTTTTAGACTTTCCTCATATTCTGAACGCTTATCATTAATAACTCCCTGCAAAAAAATCTTTACCTCGTCGTGAGCCGTGAACAGTGCCTTTTCAATAGCCATATTCTCTTCTGGTGTAAAATATTCTTCAAAATCCTTAGTCCGACGATAATCTTTAATATCCCCCCCTTGCTTTACAAACTCCTCGTACTTATCAAGCACGGCCTTATCAAGGTGCATTTTAAAATATTCTTCCAGCTTATCCTGTGCGTAATTCCTGATAAATTCCTCATAAGCCTTACGATGCGGCCAGGTGGCTTTACCGATTTCAATAACCAGATTATCAATATCCTCTCTTTTGACTTCTTGATTAGCTTCAAAAAGATGATATTTATCTTCAAACTCCTTTTTTTCTTTTTCCGGATATGTAAACGGGATGCGTTCAATGGTTTTTTTGAGCAAAAACAGCTCATTTTTCAATGGATGCTCCATACACTTAAATTGTATCTCATTTAGGAAAAAAGAAAAAGAGGCCAAGAATGGCCTCGAGTATATAAGGTGGGGAGGGGCAGGTACTGTACTAGCCCAGGGCTCTGTCCGATGCCCGGCTTCTTGCCAGGGGGATGATCGGCTACTTGACCCCCGAAGCTGGCGCCTGTCTGTGATCATGACTTTGCAGCCATAGCAACACAAGGTGCTGACATTTCCCTTTCGGGCCTTGGCGGCCTTACGGCCAACCGGTCAGCTTCGTCGCTTAGGCCTTGTCAGAGGATCACGGATGACCGCTTAAAGCTACCGCGGAGCCCTTACCCCTCCCCGGTCATGCTAAAATGATATAGATTTTGCTATTATTTGTCAATAATCTCCCCCTCTTGCCAAAATTTGGGCTTTAGGCTATACTTTCTATACTTAATAACTCCCCTGATGGGGGCTCATCTTTTGCCGGATGGGTTAAGCTAATAATTAATATGGCTACTTTAACTAAGACTAAAGATCAAATTGAAGAGGAGAGTGCAATGAAAAAACTTCTCAATGAGAAGGAATTTTTAAATATCCCAAAAGTTGGCGACGTGGTTAAGGGCATGGTAATTTCAGCCTCAAAAAACGAGGTTAAGCTTGATATCCCTGGATACAACGTCGGTGTGGTTCGCGGCCGCGAGCTTTTTCAAGAATCAACCGAATATGGAAAACTTAAACCGGGCGACGAAGCCGAGGCAACTGTGGTTGAGCTTGAGAATGAGAATGGTGAGCTTGAGCTTTCTTTCCGCTATGCTGGCCACCAAAAAGCATGGGAAACATTAAATCAATTACTCGAGAGCAAGGAAATCACTTCAGCAAAAGTACTTGATGCCAATAAGGGCGGCTTGATCATTAAGCTTGCCAGTGTAATCGGCTTTTTGCCGGTTTCCCAACTTTCACCAGAAAACTATCCCCGCGTTTCGGGCGGTGACAAAAGTAAAATCCTGGAAAAGCTAAAAGAATTTATTGGCAAGAACGTTGAAGTCAGGGTAATTGATGCGGACGAAAGAAATGAAAAATTAATTGTTTCAGAAAAGGCCGTCTGGGAAGAACAGCAAAAGGGCCTGATTGATAAATACAAGGTTGGCGACACAGTTGCGGGCACCGTCACGGCGGTGGCTGACTTTGGCGTCTTTGTTAAGTTTGACAACTTAGAAGGCCTGGTTCACATTTCTGAGATCGCCTGGCAACGCATTGAACACCCGAAAGATATTGTAAAAGTTGGCCAGGACGTAAAAGCGGAAATCATTGCGATCGAAGGTTCAAAAATCTTTTTATCAATGAGAAAATTAATAAAGGATCCATGGGCCGAGGTAAGCAAGAAATACAAGATTGGCCAAAAAATAAAAGGTAACATCTTAAAGATAAATCCTTTTGGCCTCTTTGTTGAACTGGATAATGACATTCATGGTTTGGCCCATATCAGTGAACTTTCTGACAAACCAGTTAAAGATATATCAGAAGTTGCCAAAATCGGTGAAGAAAAAGAGTTCACAGTTATCTCGGTTGAACCAGAGCATCACCGTCTGGGCCTGAGCCTCAAAAAATCAGCCCCAAAATCCAAGGAAATAGAAGAAATAAAAGCTCCAAAAGAAAATCTGGCCAAAGAAAAAAAGGCTGAAGAGCCAACTGCTGAAGAAAGGTCTGAGGACAAACAAGAAAAAGAAAAATAATTATACAGGCCGGGTATTATGCCCGGCCTAGTAATTTATTAATAAAAACACTATAATATAGTATAAGAGCCAACATGAAGAATATACTTGCAAAAAACATTTTTTGGCTTATCCTGGCCATCATGGTAATTGCGCTTGTGATGGTAAATTTTAATTTTGATACCCGTCAGACGATTGATATTTCAGAATTTGTCGGCCGAGTCAAAGCCGGCGAGGTCAACACGGTTGAGGTGAACGGTCAGGAACTGGCAATTACCTTTTCTGATGAAAGCCAGGCACTGGCTTACAAAGAACTTGATGAATCACTGGTTCAGATGCTAAATAACTACGGCGTGGCTTCGGAACAGGTTGCAGGAATCAATATCAAGGTTGAAGAAACCAAGACCGAGTGGTATGTTTTGATTTTGCCGTATCTTTTGCCCTTGCTTCTTCTCGGTGTAATCTTCTGGTTCTTTTTCAGACAGATCCAGGGCCAAAATACCAAGGCAATGAGTTTTGGTGAATCACGCGCCCGCGAAACTTCAAAAAGTGCCAAAAATAAAATCACTTTCAAAGACGTGGCTGGGGTGCTCGAAGCAAAAGAAGAGCTCCATGAAGTGGTTGATTTCTTAAAAAATCCAAAAAAGTTTGTTGCTTTGGGCGCTAAGATCCCCAAAGGTGTGCTTTTGATGGGCTCACCGGGAACAGGTAAGACCTTACTCGCCCGCGCCGTGGCCGGAGAGGCACGAGTACCGTTTTTCCATATATCGGGTAGTGAATTTGTTGAAATGTTTGTTGGTGTTGGTGCGGCCCGGGTACGCGATTTATTCACCAAAGCAAAAAAGAATGCGCCCTGCATTTTATTTATTGATGAAATTGATGCAGTCGGCCGCCAGCGCGGAGCTGGTTTGGGCGGCTCACATGATGAACGCGAACAAACCTTGAATCAGATTCTGGTTGAGATGGACGGTTTTGATCCGCACATCGGCGTGATTGTGATTGCCGCCACTAACCGACCGGACGTGCTTGATCCGGCACTTTTGCGGCCGGGCCGATTTGACCGCCGGGTGATTCTAGACCTGCCAGATATCAAAGACCGCGAAGCAATCTTAAAAATTCATGCTAAGAACAAACCATTGGCCGAAGGGGTTGATTTGAGAAGGGTGGCTGAGCGCACCCCGGGATTTTCCGGAGCTGATTTGGCAAATCTTTTGAATGAAGCAGCAATTCTGGCAGCGCGGCGCGACAAAAAGAAAATTGAAAAAAATGATTTGTTTGAAGCAATTGAAAAGGTTATGATCGGGCCGCAGCGGCGCAGCCATATTTTAAATGAACATGAACGCAAGGTAACGGCATATCACGAAGCCGGCCATGCCCTGGTGGCACATATGCTCCCCCATGCTGATCCGGTTCATAAGATTTCAATAATTTCACGTGGTCCGGCGGCCGGCTATACCCTTAAACTGCCGACCGAAGACCGCCATTTGCACTCTAAGTCCGAATTTATGGCCGAGCTGGCAGTAATGCTGGCCGGTTACTTAACCGAGGACATGATTTTTCATGACGTGACCACTGGCGCTTCCAATGATCTTAAACAGGCAACCAAACTGGCCCAGCAAATGGTAAAAACCTATGCAATGGCTGATGATCTTAGAACCTTTGGCCAAAAAGATGAATTGGTGTTCCTTGGCCGCGATCTGGCTGAAGAAAAAGATTACTCAGAAAAAACTGCAGAAAAAATTGACAAAGCAATTACCGATCTCTTAAATGATTCCAAGAAAGCAGCAGAAAAGATACTAACCGATTATAAGGATATGCTTGAAATGATTACTGACCGCCTACTTGATAAAGAAACATTGGAAAAAGAAGAATTTGAGAAGCTGTTCAAAGATGAGAATATTAAAGTTCCCAAAAAAACTAAAAAAATTTCTAAAAAATAATTAGGAGGTAGGAGGAATATGAATAAACCAATTTACCGCCAAGTAATTAAAGATGCCTGGCACCTGGCCTGGCGCAACAAGTTCCTATGGTTATTTGGCTTTTTTGCCGGCATATTAATTAATGCCGGAGTATATGACCTGGCAATGAAGATGTTTTCCCGGGTCACAACCGCAAGCATTACCTGGGATTCGTTAATCAATAACATTGCCCCGCCCTATGCTTTTATTGGCAAATATGAAGCCATCAGCGCGCCGATTGAGAACCTGGGGCTGATGAGTGTTTGGGTCGTGTTAATGATACTTACGATTCTGGCAATTGGCTTGTTTTTAATCTGGCTATCAATCATATCGCAAGGTACATTGATTTCTCTGGTTGCCCGTACCCACAAAAAGAAAAAGGATATTCGCCAAAGGGCCATTGAGATTGGCTTGCAAAAATTCTGGCCCATACTTGGCGTCAATGTCCTCCTTAAGGTAACGATTGCGCTTTTGGTAATATTTACTTCATTTCCCTTAGTGCTGCTATTGAGCCAGAGTGCCGGACTGAACGCAATTCTCTACCTATTTTCATTTTTAATATTCATTCCTTTGGCAATAATTATTTATTTTATTGCCATACTTGCGAGCTGCTATATCATTCTCCGAGATAAATCACTCGGCCAATCATTATATCTGGCCTGGGAACTATTTAAACGTAACTGGCTGATCTGTCTTGAGCTCGGACTTCTCCTCTTTATTATCGGATTCTTGGTAGGACTAGCCGTACTCTTAATGTTCTTGGTTGCATCGATCCCAGTAGTACTGCTCTTGCTCGCGGCGCTGGCACTTGGCTCGCAAATTGCCTCGCTCGTGGTCATTGTACTGGCAGTAATTATTCTGGTGGCCCTTCTGGTGCTTTCCGGTGCCTTTATCGTTACCTTCCAGTATGCTTCATGGGTTCTCTTATTTGAAAGACTGACCACACGCGGCGGCCATTCAAGACTGGTCCGCTGGATTAAGGGGCTGGAATCCCTTCATGGGAAACCAAAGCCAAAGAAAAAACCAAAAAAACGCGTTAGTATAAAACGCAAGAGATAATTTGTCACTATGGCAAAAGACCGTCAATCAATTGAAGAATTATTAAAAAAAGGTAAAAAACCTGGCAAGGCCGAGGAAAAGCTTAAGGAAAAAATGGAAGAGGTGCGTGAATCAGAAATCGAGCGCGAAGCTGAGAAAAAAGCCAGTAGTCTTGGTGTTAATTATGTTAACTTAAAAGGCTTTGCCGTTAGTCCGGAAGCGCTTTCGCTTATTCCAAAAGAGCAGGCAGAAAAATTAAAAGTACTCTGCTTTTTGCACACTGGTCCGGAAACCCGACTCGCGGCAATTGATCCGGAAAGTGAAGAAGTAAAGGAGCTTGCTCATCAGCTTGAGGAGCGCCTGCACACTAATGCGGATATTTATCTCGTGACCGAACAGAGCTTTAAGCACGCGTTTAAGCTTTATGATGTTTTACCTACCCCGCGTAAAATTGTAAAAGGCGTTGAGATTACCGAGGAAGATCTTTTGAAATACCAAAAAAAGATTGGCAATTTTGAAGAAATGCAGGCCGAGTTAAACCGCGCCAGCACAACTGAGGTGGTTGCCCTGATGATCGCCGCCGGATTAAAGCTCAAGGCATCTGACGTTCATGTTGAGGCGGAGCAGGACGGCATTAAAGTCAGGCTGAGGATTGACGGCGTGCTTCAGGACGCGGCGGAAATTGAACAACGCCGCTGGAAGCAGATTATTTCAAGAATTAAACTTGTTTCGGGTTTAAAAATTAATATTACGGACAAACCCCAGGACGGACGTTTCACAATTTTCCTCAAAGAAGAAGAGGTAGACATGCGTGTTTCAACTATTCCGACAACTTATGGTGAATCCGTGGTCATGCGTATCTTGTCTAAGAAAGCGATTCGCTTGGAGTTTGATGATCTGGGAATCCGCGGCCGTGCCCTGGAGCAGCTGCAAAAAGAAATTGCTCGGCCAAACGGCATGATTATTACGACCGGTCCGACCGGTTCTGGTAAAACCACCACGCTTTACGCGATTTTAAAGAAAGTAAACAAACCGGAAATAAAAATTATTACCTTGGAAGATCCGATTGAGTATCGCTTGGAAGGTATTAACCAATCCCAGATTGAACCGGAAAAAGATTATACATTTGCCAAGGGCCTGCGCTCAATTCTGCGTCAGGACCCGGATGTAATCATGGTTGGAGAAATTCGTGACCAGGAAACCGCTGATATTGCGATCAATGCCGCCCTGACCGGCCACCTAGTTGTTTCAACCATTCACACCAATAATGCCTCGGGTGCGATCCCCCGCTTTTTGGCAATGGGTGCCAAAGGGTTCTTGCTTGCTCCGGCATTGAACGCGGTGATTGGCCAGCGACTCTGCCGCCGCATTTGTGAAAAATGCAAAACCGAAGATAAGCTCAAGGCAGAAATGGTTGCCAAAATCAAAGAAACGCTTGAAAAAATCCCGGAAAAGTCGGGCTTCAAAGTCGACATAGCAAAAATGAAATTCTACACCGGTAAAGGCTGTCCGGCCTGCAACAACACCGGCTACAGCGGCCGCGTAGGTATTTATGAAATATTTATTGTTGATAAGGAAATTGAAAAAACTATTCAAAAAGAAGAAGTGGCTGAATATAAAATGGAAGAGCTGGCCATTGCCCAGGGAATGATCACCATGGCCCAGGACGGACTTCTCAAAGCGCTTGACGGCGTTACCACGCCGGAGGAGGTATTCCGAGTGACTGAGTAATATGACAAACCGATTTTTTGTTTCCGCTGATACGACCTCAGAATCAAAATTTATTATCAAAGACCCGAGTTTACTCCACCAGATGACTCGGGTTTTGCGTTTTAAGCCCGGCGAAAAAATTCAGCTCTTGGACAATACTGGTAAAATCTATAAAGCCCAAGTTATGGAAATTAATAAAAAAGAAATTAGCGGAACTGTCATGAATATTATTGAAAAACCAGACGCGCCAAAATATCAAATTAATTTATGCATGGCTTTGTTAAAAAAAGACAAATTTGAATGGGTGTTGGAAAAAGCATGCGAACTTGGCGTTTCTGAGATCACGCCGATTATTACCAAACACTGTGTTAAAAAAATTGATAAGATTTCTGAGCGTTGGCACAAAATTGTCCGGGAAGCAAGTGAACAATGCGGCCGTACAACCTTGCCGAAGATTAACAACATCGTTGCATTTAAAGAAGCAATGAAAAAATATTCGCCCGGAATAATCTGTTATGCCAATGGACAAAAATCTATTAATGAAATTGAGTTACCCAAAGTCATAAATTTATACGTTGGTCCGGAAGGCGACTTTACTGATGAAGAAATTTCTTTGGCTAGCCAAAATAAAATCGAGCCAGTCAATCTTGGCTCGAACATTCTGCGTGCCGAAACCGCGGCAATCGCGGCAATGGCAATTCTGAATATTTAAAACTGGACAATTCGCTCGTTTTCTTTTTTGCCGAGTGAAAAACGAAACCATTTGGTTCTGCCCGGGGGCAGAATTTTTTTAATCTTTTCGGCCCACTCAATTGCCAACACTGATCCGTCTTCAAAATAATCCTCAATCCCCACTTCCTGAAGCTCGGCCTCCTCAACCCGATAGGCATCAACATGAACAAACTTTGTAAATTTTTGATTTTTAACTTTGTAAGGCTTGAATAACACAAAGGTCGGGCTGATAATGTGGCCGGTAATACCCATGGCCTTGGCTAAGCCTTTGACAAAAGTGGTTTTGCCAGAACCAAGCTCGCCCGAGAGCGCCAAAATATCACCCGGTTTTATCTTTTTTGCAACCTGGCGGGCAAACGCGTGCATTTCATGCTCAGATTTTATGACTTTTTTCATATTCAAAAGACAGATTAGCCAAGGCTTAAGTTTGGATCAACATCAATCTTCTCCCATTTTGTAAAATTCCTCTTCTTAGCGTAAAAGACACCAGCTGCTCCAACCATGGCGGCATTGTCACCGGTATATTTTATTTCCGGAAGCACCACATTCACTTTAGGTAAAAATTTCTTTACGCCAAGCTGAAGTTCGGTTCTCAGCCATTTGTTGGCCGACACACCGCCGGCCAGCATAATTGTTTTCACCCTATGCTTTTTTGCGGCTTTAATGGTCTTTGCCACGAGTGTATCTACCACGGCTTCCTGAAATGAGGCGCATACATCAGCAACATATTTTTTATTATTAGCCTTTTTCTCATTCCGTTTCACTTCATAAAGCACGGCTGTTTTGAGTCCGGAAAACGAAAAGTCAAAATTAGGTTTACTAACGAGCGGCCGTGGAAAATCAATCGCATCGGCTTTGCCTTTTTCAGCCCATTTGGAAATGGCAGGTCCGCCTGGATAGCCGATATTAAATATCTTGGCCACTTTATCAAAAGCTTCACCAGCTGCATCATCCAAAGTCTGGCCGATTTTTTTATACTCCCCTTTCTTTTTCATCAAAATGAGCTCAGTATGCCCGCCAGATACTACCAGGGCCAAAGCAGGAAAAATAATTTTATTTTTTTTAGTTAACCAGTTGGCTAAAATGTGGGCTTCGATATGGTTGATGGCGATTAAAGGCTTTTTCCATAAAAGTGATAAGGTTTTTCCCAGCTCTACTCCGACGCGCAGGGATGTAACCAAACCCGGTCCATTTACCACGGCAATTGCGTCAATGCCCCTACCAGTTTTTGTGCCAAGCTGATTAAGTAGTGCGGGTAGTTTTTCAACATGAGCCCGTGCTGCCACCTCAGGCACCACACCGCCAAACTTTTTATGGATTGGAATTTGCGAAAATACTAAATCTTTTTTAACCACAAAGTCCTTGCCATCGGACTCAATAATGGCTAAGGCAGTCTCGTCGCAAGATGTTTCAATACCTAAAATTTTCATAAATACATTATACCATGAAAGAAAAAGCCCCTGCATTGCAGGGGTAAGCAGGCCCTAGTATTCGTCATGGGAGACGTCGATGGGCAGGCGCGCTCGCGGCATGTACTCGACGCTGAACTCATGGTCTTCGATCAGCTGCTCGAGCTTGGCACGGCTGTGCCGCTGGCGAATCGCCAGGATAGTGGGGTCGCCTCCACCACGCGCGACCTTGATGTTGACCATGGCGTTGGAGATGACGATCATCTCCTCAGTTGTCCACGGCGTATCAGAACGCAATACCGTGAACTCCACCGCCCCCTCACTGTTCACGGGTGTTGCAGACATCTTCTCTCTCCTTTTTAAGGTGAATTTACCCGACTTGGGGCATCTATTACTATCATATATTTTAATAAGCTTGTCAAGAGATGGGCCGATTATTGACTTATTACTTATTTTATGATAGTATGGTGTTACATTTTGAGCCGCCATCGTCTAGTGGTTAGGACACCAGGTTTTCATCCTGGTAACCGGGGTTCGATTCCCCGTGGCGGTACCAGAAAAACCCAATCCCCTATGGGATTGGGTTTTTCTATTTGTGCGTACCTTATCTTTACAAATCAGGTTCGGCTCTCTATAATTAAATAAGTATGCCAACC
>JABAHP010000142.1_pt3 | contig 16367 bp, 18 predicted proteins | sample 7062081 | NCBI WGS metagenome assembly JABAHP01 (sample SAMN14534357, study PRJNA622989) | marine sediment metagenome | biome: marine biome [ENVO:00000428]; feature: marine pelagic biome [ENVO:01000023]; material: deep marine sediment [ENVO:00002113] | place: India: Gulf of Kutch | collected...
GACATATTATTTTTAAGATCATCAGGAATTCTTAATTGGACTGTTGAATAGTCATATCTAGCGCAAAGGGCAATTAAATATTTTACTCTTACATCTATAAAACCATAGGTTAAGGCTATACCGGCACCATAACTTCTTCCAAAAAGGAATATTTTTTCTTCTAAAAGCCTATAAGATTGTGTCTCCAAAAGCCAACTTATAACATCAGAAATATCTGCAAATATTTTTGGGGTCAATTTATAGAGTTCATATTTATCAATATTGCTTATATTCGCTCCATGACCTCGATAATCGTAAGATAAAACGTAATATTTCTCGCTCACAAATCTATTTATAAAATCTTTAACAAAATCACTACCTCGATGAGCTAGAAATCCCGCTAAAATTATTACCCATGGAGCTTTTATTGGGGTTTCTGAGGAATAATAGATTGCTCCTTTCAGCTTACTATTATCTGTTTTTATAGGAATATCAACATTTTCAAATTCCAAATTCTTCATTTTAATCTTAATTATTTAATGTTATTATATTTATTAATAGCATTTTTTAGTGTATTGAGGGCTAGATTAATACAGTGGATTTCATCAGGGGGTATCCCATTTAGAGCATTAATTAAATAATCAGGTTTTAAATTTTTAGCATAACTAATTGATTTTCCTGTGATTAATAATGTCAACTGAGAAGCTGTAGCAACCATAACACCACAACCATCAGTTATAAAATTAGCTTTGATTATAATATCATTCTCAATTTTTAAATACAACCCTAAAAAATAGTCTTTCAGTCCCTCTTGTCTCTCTTCTAATATTGTTATTTCTTCTTTTGGAGGTTTTCCCCAATTTTGAGGATTATGACATAATTCCACAATTTTTTCATTATGGTCTTTGATTTCATTTTGAATAATTTCTTTTTGGAGCTTCCTTACAAAATCATCAAAGTCATTTGGCATAAAATATCCATTTTAAAATTAATTCATGAAAATAAAATAACTTAATACTTTATTATAATCTAAAAAAGGATTCAATTTTTATAATTTTTATAAATAGAGGTTAAAGATTGGATTTTAAAGAATTCCATGATGGAGTATTATCTCTTTCTCTGATCATATTTATATTTTCAATAACTCTTCTGATTGGATCAATTGTATTAGAACCTTATACAGGAGTTCAACCTCAAGAAATAAGTATGATAAATATCTTATGTTTAGTAAATATTTTCTTTTCTTTGTATTATTTATGGACTGTTATTAAGATTGAAAAAATTCTCAGATTAGAAACTAAAAATATAATTAGATTTATTAAAAATATAGGAATTGTGACTTTAATTTATCTACCACATGTCTTTACACTTATAATCCTAATTTTTAAAGATTTACATGATATAGTTACTTTAATGATAAGTCTTATTGTTCTTATCGAGATAATCTTGATTGGTGTTGTCCTAAAAGAAGTTTATGATGTGGTTTTTCAGGAAGAATCTCGAAGGAATACTAAAATTGAAATTGATCGTGAAAAATATATTAAAACATGAAAATAATCTGCATAGGTAAATGAAATAAAAATATGAAATAATAATTTGTTATTTTTTTATCTTTTAGCTAATTTCTCTATAGCCGAATCAATCATCTTTAATTTCGTAGAATATTTCTCCATAAGGTTTGCAAATTTTTCGATCTCAATTTCATTATTTTCTTTTAATAATTTCAATTCATTTATAGTCCGTACAACCCCGGCTTTTTGATCAATTAATTTCTCTTTCTTGCTATAGGGAATTTTTTCTTCTAATTTTTTTTTTTGGTATGATTTAAATCTTTTAATATTCAAGTCTTTTGGTACAAATTTGGTCAGATAAATTATACTTTTCGGGACAAAAGGAGCTAAGTTTTCTGGAATAATAATAATTGGTTCGGGATCTTGTATTTTTTTTATTTCTTCGTAATCTAATTGCTCTACATCATTTTCTTTAAGATTATCCTTCACAATAGATAAATTTAATTCAATATTTTCTTTTTCTTCGCTTGAAAGTGATAAAGTATTTAACATTTCCTCCCAAATATCTCTAGCTTTTAAGAAATACCATGAAGCTTTATGTTGTAATTTTGATACCTTCTCTTTGTTAATTGTTGTGATTGAAGATTCTAAGGAAGCACGAGCTTTAAGAAAACAAGCCTTTCCCATATCATAATGAAATTGAGCTCTAATTTGTTGTTTCTTTTTCTCTTCATGCTTCTTCAAATAGAATAATCTCTTCGATAACATACTAAGGCCAGCATACAGTTTTGAAGAAAAATAAATATTGTTATTAGATTCTTCTCGTAATGCAGCAATACTTTGAGCTATAATTCTTGATTCCTCTGAATTTAGCTCCAGGTTTTCAGAACTAAGAACTTCGCCCTTTTCTTTTTGATGTACAACAGCAGCACTAAAATAAGCAGATGTTTTATAAATTTTACTACATTCCGTCATAGATATGATTGCATTTTCCCATTCTTCTTCCTCTTCATATTTTTCAGATAATTGGGAATAAGCTTTTGCCATAATCCATAAAGCACGTGAACATTCAAACATCATATCTTGAATTTCTAATTCCTTATTTGCCTTAGGATCATAAAAAATGGGTGTTATATCTAATTCCTTTAATATTTCTTTGTGATCTTCATTTTTATAATTTATATTAAGAATCTTGGTATATTCCAATATTAAATTTAAATCATCCAGACTAAATTGTTCATCTTCTTTTTCTAAAGCATCTTCTAAATGTTTAGTTTTAAAGTGAAGATACCTTATTCTTCTCATGGTTTCTTCATCAAAAATCATATCAGAACCAGCAATTTTTCAATAAATTATAGTTACTTAACATTATTTTATAGTTCCTTTAAAATCTTTTGATGAAATTTTTAAATCCATTAAGAATTTTGAATAATAAGTCACAACGATTAGTAATCAAGTGTGAAAAAAAAAATTTATAGAAAACAGTGGAAATTGAAGAAAAATAGAATATTTATTTTTGAATTTGCTTCTGGGGGCGGTTTTTCTAACACTACTATACCAACTTCACTTTTTTGCGAAGGATTTGGTATGCTAAGATCTATAATTGAAGACTTTAGTTTATTAAATTTTGAAATTTATACAATGATTGATTACAGGATATCCTTTCTTTCCAAATTAGTCAAGACTGATCATCTTATAGAAATTAAAAGCCAAGATAATTTTATTAGCAAATTCAAGGATTCAGTAAGGAATTGTGAGTATGCATTTATCATAGCTCCTGAAATTTCAAATATTCTTTATGATTTAACGAAAATCGTCAAAAAATATAACAGAATTATTTTAAGTACAAATTTAAAAGGGATCGAATATGGAACATCAAAAATCATCACTTATAAAATCTTTAAAAGAAATAAAATTTTAACTCCAAAAACCTATAAAGTACCTCACAAAAAGAATTTTCTAGATAAAAAGTTTATACTTCACAAATTTAGTAATTTAAAATGTCCTATTGTTATTAAACCTGAAGATGGAGTTGGAGCGGAACACGTTCACTATTTAGAAAGAGAATCTCAAATACTAAATTTTTCCACGGAATTAATTTCAGATCTAGAAACAAAAAGGAGTTATATTCTCCAAGAATTTATAAAAGGAAGAGATTTAAGCCTATCTTTAATAGGATCCCCAAATTTATATGTAAGTCCCTTAATTTTAAGTCTAAATTCTCAAAATATTGATATTACGAGTAAAGAATCTGAATATCTTGGAGGGTATACCCCTGTGGAATATCATAAAGAATTCTTCAATCAGATATCATTTAATATAAATAAATTAAATAATCTTAAAATTGAAGGTTACTTTGGTATTGATATCATCGAAGATACTAACAATTCCGCTGTTTTTATTGAAATAAATCCTAGATTAACCACATCTTATATAGGATTAAGAAAAATATTAAATTTCAATTGTGCTGAACTAATTTTTAATTCTAAGACTGAAAATATCAATGAATTTCAAATAGACACCAATAAATATTCTTACTTTACACGGATTGATTTTGTCTTTGATAATATTGATAAAGAAAAACTAAAACAAGATGAACTGATAGCTGAATTAATGAAACTTATTCCTGAAATCGTGACTCCTCCAATTTCGCTTAATAAAGACAATCAATTCTCTTGTTTTATTGCTACACAAACACAAGATCTAAATTCCTCAAAAATTAGACTAAATGAGATTATTCAGATTATAGAGGATTTGAATTTTATTATCCTTAAACCAAAAAAACTAATATTATAGTAAAACCTCCATAATGCAATAAAAGTGAAATTATTAGGCTGCTTTCAATTTTTAATCCTTTCTTAACACATAAACTATATGATAATAACCATAATGACCACACCTGGAAAATAATCAGTAGAACCTTATCTAATAAATTGAATACACTTAAGCTAAGCAAATCAAAAAAATTAAATAAATAACGGATAATGAGGTAGAAAACCATTGGATATAGAATTATAGCAAAAGAAACAAAAAAATCTAAGAAGCTTTCATTCTTTTTATAAAGAAATCGAGAAATTAACTCAATTATTAAGAAATATATAAAGAAATTAACCATGAAACTTAAACTGATTAGTATCTGAAAGGATAAGTCCAAATTATATTGACTAATATCCATAAAAAATAATAGGAATGAGTAAAAACCATTTAATGCACAAAAAATGGTTCCTAAAATGACAATCGCTAATGAGATTACGATTGAGTATTTTTTATCCTTTTTCTCGAATTGAATAAACCTTTTTGATGTAATCCACATCAGTTTACGTAAAATTGGAGATTTTAACTCCCTATGTGCAAAATCTGGAGTCCTAATTGTATCAACATTATTTTTTAAAGAATTATATGCATACATTCCCAATTCTTTCAAATAATACTTCTTATTTTGTTTCTGTTCTACTAATTCTGATAAAGTATCCAGATGATGATATATTGTTCCAGTACTTACTCCAAGTTCCTTTTTAAGCTTAGTAAAAGTACTAAATTCATTTTCTCCAATAATTTTTATAATTCTTCTGCGGATATCATGACTTAATGCATAATAATAACTTGCTTCAGCATCTTGTCCATTTGATTCTTTCTCAGCTTCATTAGGCTTATTTGAAATTCTTAATTACCTTCCGTTCGTTTTTCTATTGTCAATAACATATTTAATATATTAGTTAGTATTAACAGAAATCCTGCAATTCCTAAATAGAATCCTATACCGGGATTAGGGAAAGAGGCTATCTCTTGAATAATATAATCGATAAAAAATAGTACAAAAAACCCTAATCCTACAACAAATATAATAACAGATTTAACCTTTAAGTCAATTTTATATAAAACTAAAATACTTGCAATTAAGCAAATAATTCCACTTAATAATGGAAAAAGATATAGAAAAGAATCTTCTATAGGAGTTATGCTATAAAGGACGTATAACTGAATTAAATTGTATTCCGAAAACCATGAAAAGAATTCAGATAAGATTAAAACGATTGAACCGATAAAACCGATGAGATAAGCATTAATATATTTCTTGAGATCCATGAAATTTCATAAAAATTTTTATTAAAAATTAAAAAATTATAAAAATTCAAAAAGAATAATATTAAAATAAATTTAGAAAATTTTAATTTTTCTTAACATTTGAAGATAAATCCTAATTATGATTTGAATTAAAATGGCGTCTCAATCTGATATAGAAATTGACACGGAATCCATTGATCTATTTAACTATTTGAAAATGGAGATTCCGTTAGAAGACATAAAAGATTATGCCTCACCAAGGCGAATTACATCTATAGATTTTGTAAAAGGTTTTGCTATAGTTTTTATTATATTGGCTCATACTGCTAGTGGTTGGCTTGATCTCGATTCATATTATGTTTATGGATTAATGTTTGCTTTATTAGATATTTTAGGGCCCTCCTTGTTTGTATTTCTTTCAGCGCTTAGTGTAATATTTAGTATTAAAAGAAAAGAAGGACTTATACATCCTAAAATAATTCGAAATCGAGTATTTACCCGTGGGCTTGTTATGATTATAATTGGAATGATTACCAACATCGTGGTAATTGAACCAGGAGAAGGATTTAAGATTGCGATATATGGCTGGAATATAATTACTTTTATAGGGGTTTCTCAAATTATTTCTTACTATATAATAAAATGGCCGAAATCTGTGCGTATAATTATAGGATTATTAATAATCATTCTTTCACCTACGCTAAGAGCTGTTATGTATTTAGGAAAAGAAGATGGAAATATATTTTGGATGATTTTACATTATATTATTACCTCTCCAACCCCTCATTTAACATTACTTCCATGGATTTCAATTTCATTTATTTCTACTATTTTTGGTGAATATATTTATGAAGCAATGAATAAAAGTACAAAAGATGCATATATTGGCTTATTTAGGATATTCTTTGTATGGGGAATCATTTTTATCTTATTAGGAATTTTTGCTCCCTATCCAGATGGTTTAAATTTCCTAATATGGGAACCGGGATGGACTTTAGAAACTCCTGCAACAGTAGTTGGAGGACTGTCAGAATATCCTCATCTAGTTAATCTACTTTATGCGAATTTTCAAGATTTCTATGTAATACCAGGAATGCCTAATTTCTTAATAAGAGGTACTAGTGCTAATATGTTTTATAATCAAGGTGCTGCATTATTGATAATTTCAATTTTCTTTTACTTCATTGATATCAAGAAAAAATCCAATAATTTCACCAATATGTTAATATATTTCGGTAAAACATCATTAAGTTTGTTTTTGATACACTTCTTATTTATCCCCTTGTTCTTTCGTCAATTTAATATACCTTTCTTTCTAATTGTTAGTCTCTCATACATAGGATTTCTTGGAATTTTCATGTATATTTGGATGGAATATGGAAGAGGTGTAGGCTCTCCTGAATATTTAATGGTACAATTGGGTAGAATAGGTCAAAAATCAGGTGAAGCAGTTAAGAAAACTACTAAGAAAATGTATGCCAAAATTAAGAAGCGCGAAAAAGTAAAAAAAATGGAAGATTTCATGAAAAAATTGAGTAAAGATGGTGGAGACGAATAAATTCTTGAAATCACTAAAAAATTTATATTATTTGAGTTCTAATGTATAAAACACGTCTTTTTTTTTTTATAGCTTGCATTGTAAATCTTTTCTATTTGATCTTGACCTTTATTTTTTTTTATTTCTTGGATAGTCCTTTGATGAGTATGAGTGAAAATGACTTTCTTTCATATTATTATGCAGGTAGAAACGTTATTCTTGATTTACCTAATTTATATAATTCTTCACTCTCGCCTTTTCCTTTTAGATATTTTCCAATTTCTGCCTATTTTTTTACTCCGTTTTCATTGATGGGGTTAGAAATAGGTTATTTCGTTTTTCAACTTATCAACTTCTTTCTTAACATCTTAATCATTTTCTTGATGTATAAAATTATCCAAACTCACAAAAAATTATCTAATGCCTCCAATCTTGATTATAGATTTAATTCTTTTAAAGATCTTTTTAATCAGGAAGAAAGCGAGCCGATACTTCATCAATATGGAGTGTTTCTAATAGCATTACCATCATTTATGAATTATTTCTTGGGCCAGATTAATATTATTGTATCCCTTTTCATCCTATCTTCTTTATATTTCTTCATGAAAAGAAATAATAAAGATGATTTTATAGGGGGGCTTCTACTAGGATTAGGAATCATGATACGCCCCACTTTAATCTTATTAATACCCTTTCTATTAGTTTTTAATTATAATAGAAAAACCAAGAGATTTATATTTAAAATTAAACAGACTGTTGTTAGACTATCAGGATCCATTATATTAATCATGTTTTCAGGAATATATTTTATAATTGTTCCTCAGTTGTTTGCTGATTTTATTAGTGTTAATCTTACAGGTGAATATACATACGCTATTGAAGGCGGTATCGAAATTAACCCATCATTCAGTCTTACTAGGATTGTTTTAATCTTCTTCGAATTAATTAATGTAGAAATTAGTGGATTTCTAATTTTTAGTATAATAACGTTGGTAATTTTTATACCTATATACTTTTTGTATATACAAGATACTGATCACCCTCTTAATTTAATCAATGGTTTTTTTGTTGGACTCATAGTATTACTAATTGTTTATTTTGATTCTTGGCCGCACCATATTGTAGTATTAACCCCTTTTTTGATTTTTTTCCTCCTCATGAATGAGAAATTCAGGTTTTATAAATTAGTTAAATATCTTCATTATCTGATCGCCATACTCATTGTAGGTTTCTGGGGAATCTTCTATATAACCTATCAATTCTTCCCTTTTAACATCGGTGGTTTAATTTTGATGATTTTGCTCTATTATTGTTTAATTGTATATTATAGGGATCAAATTAGAGTAAATTTATAAAAGATTTGTAAATGCCCCCTATAAATAACAGAGATTTTCCTAATAGACATTACTAACTTCAATCATAAAGAAAGGTTTTAAATAGTCTAAAATTTAAAATTACTAATATAGAATTTTACTTAGTGAAGTATTAGATTCTTTTTTTTATTGGAATGAGTAGGATCAAGAATGTCGATGAAAATTGAGGAAGAATTTTTTAATAATGATATTAGTAATGATACCTCAAANNATCAAAACGTATTGCGTCAATAGATTTCGTTAAAGGTTTCGCATTAGTGTGGATAATATTAGCTCATGCTGCTATTAGTTGGCTAGATAGCGATTGGGTGTACATCTATGGACTTGTATTTGCTTTTATGGATGTCTTAGGTCCTTCCCTTTTTGTTTTCCTTTCAGCTCTTAGTGTTGTTTTCAGCCTTAAAAGAAAAAAGGAAACAGTATCTGATAGAGCAGTTCGTAATGGGATTTTTATCCGTGGAGGAGTAATTATTATTATAGGTATGCTCTTCAATCCTATGTCTCTAATAACTTCAGGTGTTTCAGTGCCATTCCCTCTTAATTTATGGGGATGGAACATTTTAGTATTTATTGGATTTTCTCAAATTTTATCATACTATGCGATAAAATTTAACAAGATTACCCGTGCAATAATCGGCGTATTAATTATTTACTTTTCTCCATGGATTCGAGATGTACTATTTGAATTTAAGGATCTAAATATAAGTGCATGGATTTTACATTTTTTTATCACATCTCCACTTCCTCAAGCACCAATTTTACCATTCTTAGCAGTATGTTTCATGTCTACTATATTTGGGGAGTTTCTTCACGACGCTATGATAAAAGGGAGTAAAAAGGCTTATTATAAATTATTTCGAATATTCTTTATTTACGGTCTTTTATTTACTGTAATTGGAATATTTATTATTGTTCCCAGGGGAGTTACTTTAAACATATGGGAAACTGGATTGGCAAGAGTTATTCCTGGAACTGATTCAGCTCCGGGGGTACTTGTACTTTCAGAATATTTACATATTGATTTATTGCGGATTGCTAATCATGCAAGATTATTATCATTTTGATGCAATGCCGATGTACATGGTAAGATGTACTGGTCAAAATATGTTCTACAATCTTGGAGTCGCTTTCTTACTTATAGCTATTTGCTTTTATTTTATTGATATTAAAAATAAAACTAATGAAGTCGTAAAATTACTCTTATTTTACGGAAAAACAAGTCTCTCACTCTTTTTAATTCAATATTTATTCTTACCTTTATATAGTGGCCAATTTCCAATTTGGATATATCCTATGGTCTGGGTTGGTTATTGTGGATTTCTAGGACTACTCATGTGGATTTGGTTGAAATTTTTTGGTGGTGTTGGTTCACCGGAGTGGATTGTAAGAAAAATCGGAAGTGGCGGAAAAAAGAAGAAAAAGTCGTAAATAAGATCTCTTTTGGAGTGAAATAAAAAATAATAAGGCTATATTATAAAGATATAAATATTTTAAAAAGATATTAAGATAATAATAAGCGATGAATTAATTATTATTAAAGTTAATTCATAATAATTAAAAACTTATTAATTAACTTTCAAATAGATACCTTATATATTAATCTTATTTGAGGAAATTAAAGATGAGTCCAGATTCTCAATATAAATTTAAAATTTGTCTCTTTGGTCCTGGTGGGGTAGGGAAAACATCTCTCTTATTGCGGTATATTAAGGATTACTTTAGTGATGATCTTAAAAAAACCATAGGAAGTAATTTTCTTATTAAGGATGTAGAACTCGATGGCAAGAATGTCCGTTTACTTTTATGGGATATTGGAGGCCAACCTCAATTTCATAAGCTTAGAACAATCTATTTTAAAGGGAGTAATGCTGCACTTGGTGTTTTTGATTTATCCTCTAGTCAAACTCTTTTAAAAATTCCAGGTTGGGTAAGCTCAATTAAAAAAACAGTAAAAAAAACTATCCCTATGTTACTTTTAGGAAATAAAGTTGATTTAGAAAGAGAAGTTGATCAAGAAGAAGCAGAAGATTTAGCTAAAAGGTTGAGCTGTGAATATATGGAGACATCAGCGAAAACAGGAGAAAATGTCGAGATTGCATTTGAAATGATCGCAAAAGCATGTCTTCACGATATAAATGAATAAGTAAATCTATTCCTACTATTCTTTAATAATATTTAATTTTTTAAATTCATTCAATAATTCTACTGAATTAGTATATTTTATACCTATTATACCTAATTCTTTGGCTGACTTTATATTATTCAACCCATCGTCTATAAAGACTATTTGCTTAGATTTACAACCTGCTTTCTTAATAGCATATTCAAAGACTTTTGGGTTAGGTTTAATTAAATGAGTTTCATGAGACAGAATCAATTCATCAAACCAATCAATAAATTCCCATCCTTTATTTAGTATAAAATCCCAGTGGCTGGAATTAACATTAGATAAAGCAAGTAGCTTATATTGGTTACTATCTCGTAATTTTTTAATTATTTTTGTAACTTCAGTATTATAACCAGATATAATACTATTAAAAGCATTAAAAAAACCAGATTGATCTACCATACAGACTTGGAGGAGATCACAAGCAAGTTGATAAAATTCATCATCAGTCATATTCCCTTGATGATACATATCAGATTGTCTAAAAAACTCTAACATGATGGGTGTCTGAGGTTTATTTAAAGGAGATTGAGTTATTATCCTATTATAAAAGTTAGAAAAATCTAAATCTATAATAACTCCACCTAAATCAAAAATTATAGCTTTAACTTTCATAACAATAAAAATAGATTCTTTATGCTTAAAATAACAGATCGCATAAATATTTTTTTAATAGAAAATAAGAGTTGGTTCAACGTCTAAAATAAATTCTTGTCGAAATCCTTCTAAAAGGTATCGGTAATTTATATTTAGGAAAATTTCTTGTATCTTCTTCGAGAAATTCTAGTAAAATATCTAATTTGACATTATTTATCTGTTCTGAGGTTTGTTTTTTTGGACCAAAGGGTTCACCAATTAGTCTCTTTCTAATTGATATTGTTTGATTCTCCTGTTCCTTTTTACCAACAATTATCGTATAAGGGATCCATTCAATTTCAGATTGTCTTATCTTCTTTCCTACAGTTTCTTCTCGATCATCGAAATCTGCTCTAAACTCTTCCCCATTAATTATATTTAAAAGTTTTTCAGCGTATTCATTCTGTTCATCACTAACAGATAAAATCCTTACTTGTATTGGAGACAACCAAGTTTTAAATCCTGGGACTATTTTATCTTTATTTCGAATCGCAGATTCGATCAAACCCCATAATATTCTTTCCACAGCTCCAGTTGGGGAATTATGGAGAATTATAGGATATTTTACCTTACCATCAGTGTCAATAAAAGAAATATTGTATTTTTCCCTTTTTACCCCATCATTATCAACCATATATTCTAACGAGCTTTCAACATCTATTTGATTTGTAGCTAAGGTAGCACTCCTATCTTGATTAGATAATACATTTCTCTCAAATTTTAGAACATAATAATAATATCTTTGCTCCCATAATTCTAACAATGCAGGTTCTTTTTCTTTTTTTATTAAATTAATAATCCACTCCTTATTTTCAGCATAAAATTCTTTTGTAACTCTAAAAATAACAAAAGTCTTAATCCCCAAGTCTTTTTCAAGTTCTTTAATTAATTCATATTGTTTGATAAACTCATCTACAGAAGACTCGATATCTTTACAAAGTGTATGCAGATCTGGCATGATAAAGCCACGTAATCGTCTTAAACCTGATAATTCTCCTTCTTGTTCTCTTCGAAAGTCATATTGTTCATACTCATATGCTCTTAATGGAAGATAATGAGGTTTTAAATTCATTTGGGAGAATAAATCAAATAAAAGAAAGTCACTAGCATATCTTAAGAGATATCTGTCTTTTCCAGATTCAAGCCAATAACTTCTAGCAGGAAATCGAGCAGTTTGTGCAGTTAATTTTTTTTTTTTAACAGTATACATAATAGGAGTATCAATAAGTATTGCCCCATAATCTATTAATCTATCTTCTATAAAATTTTTAATTAGGTTTTTCATAATAACTCCTTTTGTATACCATCTTAAATTTCCAGCATCAGTATTGGGATCAAAATCCACTAATTCAAATTCTTTCATTACTTTTATATGAACTGGCTCAATTGCTTTATCAACTTTTCTTGATCCTAATTCAGATTTTAAAAATGAATGAAAACCTTGATCTTTTATTTCATCAGGCAAAATTAATTCATTGTTATCACCAATCTGTAGATCTAATTCCTTTCCCGATGTTGTAATAATCCTAAATACTGAATTTTTAACTTGTTCTTCTGGTTTTATTGCTAATTTTACATCTCTATACATTTCAGCCATTTCATGTCCTAAACAATTGATCTTAAATGATTTATACCATCCAAATGGAGAAAATTTTGCTTCTATACCTCTTTCTTCTAAATTTCTTGCTATTTTTGGACATACCTCCATAGCATTTTGATCATTACTAAGAAATTTACTTAAATGAGCCCAGGGATAGACTAAGACTTTATCAATACGATACATATCACGATCTTTAATTAGTTTAAGAATTTTTCTCGGTTTACCCTTAAGTTCTCCTTTTTCGATCTTTTTATTATATTCTCTTATTTCTTCATTTTTCTCTCTAAGTTTTTCTGGGAATCCTGTGATTTGTAATATTGCAGCTTCAATTTCGTCTGCTCCTTGCTTCGCTATCAAATTTGTATCGTATGTGTCTTGATCTTCAACAGAGACAAAACAAACAAGAACTAATCCTTCCATTTTTATAAATTCCCCCGAAAATTCCTGAGGATTGCTGGTCGCTTCTTTATTTTTAACAACTTCGACATCTTGAGAGTGAATTAATAAGATTTTCATAATAAATCCTTATTTTAGTCTTTTAACCAATACATTATAATAAATTCTAAATATTTTTCTTACTTTTGATAAATAATTATATTCAAAATTCAAATTAATTATTATTGAAATTAAATTCTATTATTATGAATCTTAAAAAAGCTTTTTCAGAAATAACTGAGTTATTAGAGATATTATATCATGATAGAGAAGAGATTTTGAAATTATCTCGTGATATAATTAGAGATTGTAGTATTGCTATAAAAAATATTCATAGAAAAGAGTTTGATAACTTTAATGAACGAATAAACGGGATCAAGCGTAAACATCAAGATTTACTTAAATTAGTTAATAAAAACCCTGGAATTTTCTTCAAATACCTAAAAACTCCGGAACAGGAATTTGTTGAATCACTTGCTTTTTATTCAATTATTAGAAAAGAAGAAATTCCATCACCTGCTGAGTTAAACATTAATCCTATAAATTACCTTTTAGGTTTAGCGGATGTTATTGGAGAGCTGAGGCGATATGCGTTAGATAACATAAGAAATTCTCGTGTTGAAGATTTAAATATTGTATTAGAAAACATGGATGAGATCTATACAAATCTATTTACATTGGATTACCCTACGGGTATAACTCAAGATTTAAGGCATAAAATAGATGTTGCGAGAAATCTAATCGAAAAAACAAGAGGTGATATTTCTCTCGCAATTCAAATGGATGACTTGAAAAAGTGTTTTGAAAATAATATCTAAAACCAAATTACTATATCAAATGTGTATATTTAAGGATTTAAAGATGAATCATCAAAAAAAAAGGGTATTAGTCGCTGGTACATTCGATCTTGTTCACGCGGGACATATTTATCTTATTAATGAGGCCGCAAAGCTGGGGGAAGTGTTTGTAGTCGTTGCTACTGACAAGAATCGTGAATTATTTTCCGGTAAACGTCCCATTATTCCTCAAGAACAAAGATTAGAAATAATAAGCAATTTAAAGCATGTGAAAGATGCTAGATTAGGAAGAAGTGACAATAATACATTAAAGACAGTTGAGGAAATTAACCCAGACATCATTCTATTAGGACCTGATCAGAAATATAGTATAGAAATACTGAAAAAAGGACTTGCGGAAAAAGGATTAAATCATATTGAGATTAGAAGACTTGAAAAATATTATGATAAGTTTGAATTACATAGTTCAAGTTTAATAAAACAAAAAATTATTGAAAATAGTAAAGAAAATAACAGTTAAATCATAAAATATGGAAGATAAGGATATAGTTTCATCAGAGAATTACGCAAATTGGTTTGCACTTTACAGTCTTTGTCAAATTATTGGTAGCCGAAAATCTATTCATATAAGTAGTGTTGAATTCGGAAAGATCCTTAATCTATCTCAACAAACAGCCTCCAGAAGGATCAATCAGTTAGAGGAAATAGATTGGATTCAAAGAAAGATTTCGGGAAAGGAACAAATTATAAGGATCACAAAGAAAGGTGCTGATGTTATGCTTGCTATGTATAAAGATTTAAAACAAATTCTTGAAGAAATCTTAATAGTGGGAGAGGTTACTGAAGGAATGGGAGAAGGAGGCTATTATGTTAGAATTAAAGAATATTATGAACAATTTAAAGAAAAATTAGGATTTACTCCTTATTACGGAACATTAAATCTGCAATTAAGTGATCTCAATAAACAATTATTAGATGAAAATCTAAAAAATCGAATGCCTGTAAGAATTATTGGATTTGAAAAAGAAGAGCAAAAAGAAGGAGGGCTTGTAAAACGGACATACGGGGCAGTAGATTGTTATAAATGCATTATTTCTCGCCTCGATGATCAGAATAATAAAGTAAATGCAGCTATTCTAAAAATTAAAAGAACACACCATAAAAAAAATATAGTAGAAATTCTAGCTGCCCCATTCTTAAGAGATAGACTTGGTTTAAAAGATGGGGATAGATTAAGAATAGAATTTCTTAAAGAATGAGATCATAAATATCTGTTAACTCATATTTTATTATTTTTTTTTTTTTTATCATGTAATAGATTTTTATCATCCTAAAAAAAAATGTTCCTAAAATAAGCCACATAAATATAAATAAAAATAGATTAAAGAAATTGAAAAAAAAACTAACAATGGAGATTATAACAAGATAAAATAATCTTTCCGATCTTGCCATGAGCCCAACATCGAAATCATCTTTAAAAAATACTTCCGCTCTTGCTCTAGTGTAACTGATCATAATAGAAGCGGAGAAAGAGATTAGAATAATTACAGTCATATCCATACAATTCCAAAGTAATTGATTCTGATTATAAAAAAGCAAACCTAAAAATATAAAAAATTCAGATGTCCTATCCATAATTGAATCAAAAAATCCTCCAAATTTTGTTGCTCTATTTGTTAATCGAGCGATTGCTCCATCACATCCATCCATTATTCCTGTAATAAATACAAAAATAGAGAAGTATAGAAGATTTCTAAAAAATACTAAAGTAACAGAACTTATGATTGAAAAACAAACCATAATTATTGTTGCGATGTTTGGAGTGATCCCTATTTTGATTAAACCTTTTGCTATTAGATTTACTAGCGGTTTAAAAAGATATCTAAGTCTAAATTTTGAAGGCATGTTTGATAATGTTTTATACGATAAATTAAAATATATTTCACATTATAAAATAGCATAGTTTTTTTATTTTGGAATTTTATAAATAAATGATTTAAACAATAACGAGATTGAATACTCTTGAAATTACGTCTTATTTTAAAAACAAAATCCAAGAAGGATAAAGATATAACTATTAAATTCCCTATTGCTCCTAGTAAACATATTGGTTTTATTAATTTTATAAATTTAGCATTAAACCAAGACTTACCCATAGAATTATCTTTTGAAAAAGTATCAAAAACTGGAGAAAAGGAAGAAAGCAAAATCGTTGGAAATTTTAAACTACAGGGAAAAGCTAATTCGCAATTGTATGAATTAGAAGA
>JABAHP010001599.1_pt3 | contig 16350 bp, 19 predicted proteins | sample 7062081 | NCBI WGS metagenome assembly JABAHP01 (sample SAMN14534357, study PRJNA622989) | marine sediment metagenome | biome: marine biome [ENVO:00000428]; feature: marine pelagic biome [ENVO:01000023]; material: deep marine sediment [ENVO:00002113] | place: India: Gulf of Kutch | collected...
CCCCGTTGACGGCAATTCTGGCAAATTCGGGGCAGAAACGATCCTTGTTGACGCTAACTGGGGCCAGCAGACAAACACGGTGTACACGTTCTGCCGGGAGTGCAATTTCGGGCCGAAAGTAATTCCATCGCATGGAAAGTATGTCGGTGCGTCCTCGCAGCCCTGGTCGCAGTGGAAGAGGAAGGCTGGGGAAAGAATAGGGCCACATTGGCGACTGCGGCCGAGCGCTGAGTGGCCTATCAAGCACGTTTTAGTGGACACCAACTACTGGAAAACCTTTGTACACCAAAGGTTAAAGGCAGATTTCGGTGCGTCGTCGTCAATTAACCTCTACGGGCGCACGGTGAATGATCGTCGGCTGGAGGCCCGATATCACTCAGAATTGGCGGACCAATTGGTTGCGGAATTTCCTGTCCGGGTGGAGGTCAAGGATAAGGTGGTTCACGAGTGGAAACTACGTCCACACCACCCGGATAACCACTTCCTGGACTGTCTAGTGGGCTGTGCGGTGGCTGCGAGCATGAACGGCGTGGAGTTGGCCGGCTCCCGCATCCCTCAGAAGGCCAGTCGCGTAAGTATGAAGTCTTTCAAAGACGCCTATTTACGCAATATGCAAAGCTAGTACAATTTATTAACATGAGGCGGCACCATCGAAACCATAGGTCGACTGGCCTCATGGGCCGTTCTGAGGATAGCAAACCTCGTGGAGAATGTGCTGAGTGTGGTTGCCGCCACGTCGTCAGGCAACGGCATTATCACGTATGTCGATATTGTGGAGCCATAAGGGGTCGTAGCGATGCCAAGCGACATCACCGAGTCGAGTACCTATGAGGAGCAGTTGGAGTATCTGACGGCTGAGTTGGATTCTCCTAAGCGAGTCATTGTGGATGGCGTGGATGTCACGCATCGATCGGTTATGGAAGACATCGCGCGGATGAAGTTCGTCCGCAATTCGGCTCTCTTTGCCGGCGGCCTTGGAGCGTGCAAGATCCAGGTCGCCAGGCCGCCTGATGCGCTGGGCCGGAACAGTGGAGTGTAGGTATGCCGCTTGTTAAATCTCCTATCCTTGGTCCTGACGGGTCACATATCGTTAGGAATCTGAAAAGTCACTACGACGTCGGGCGGCCTTCTACGACTCAAAATGCGGAGCACTGGTCTAACGCTACGTCTGGTAGCGCCAACGTCTCGTTTGACTACGAGACCCGCCGCAAGTCGCGGTTGCGGTCGCGGTATGAGACGAACAACAACCCGCATCTTCGTGGGATGGTGGAAACTCGGTCTGCCGATACGATCGGCGACGGTCCGAATCTGCAAATGCTGATCCCTGGCAGCGAGGAGATCGAAGCGGAGTGGAACGACTGGGCGAGCAAGATCGGCCTCGGCGAGAAACTCATCACGTTGTGGACGGCTGGCAAGCAGGTTGATGGCGAGGGCATTGCCATTATCCGGCGCAATGCATCCGTAGAGCATGATATCCAATTAGATTTGGAGATCATTGAATCGGAGCAGATGGGGAACCCCCAACAGCGGGCAGATACGGAAGACATGTATGATGGCATCATGCATTCCGGTGGTCGTCCGTTGGCGTACTACATCTATGACGAGCATCCAGATTCTGCGGTGTATCCTCGGGCGCCGACATACACTGGAGATTGGTATGGTTCCAATCAGGTGTGCCACGTCTTCCGCAAGTACCGCATTGGCCAGTTGCGAGGAGCGACAGAGCTAGGGCCGGCACTTGGCTTTGCTGCCATTCTTCGTAGATTTACCTTCGCGACGTTGGATGCTGCGGAGATTGCGGCACAGATTAGCTTGTGGCTGGAGACAGAAGCGACGCCGATGGACGGTCCGGCGACGTACGCGAGTGATGACGATTTTCTTCAGATGCCAACGACGCGGAATATGATCGTCACGGCGCCGCATGGCTGGCACGCGAAACAAATCAAGTCAGAGCAGCCAATCGAGCGTTACGAGGATTTCATTCGGGCCGTTGTAACCCAAATGGGTCGATCCATCGGCATCCCCGCAGCGTTGTCGTACGGCGACAGTTCTCGCTACAACATGGCCTCGGGCCGGCTGGACTTCCAAACCTACATTCGGGCGATCGAAACGGACAGGCGTCTGTACCTTGAGCCATTCGTTTTGGAGAAGCTATTCGATCTGTGGTTGCGGTTGTACTTGGCGGAGGCCAGCCAGATTTCACCGTCTTCGATCGACACGAAGAACTACCCACATCGCTGGGCGTACCGGCCAATTAACCACAGCGATCCGGAGAAGCAGGCGGCGGCGGACGTGGCGTTGTTTAACGCCGGCATGCTGACGCTGGAAGAGTATCTTTACTCTCGCAACATCAATCCGGAGACGCACTACCAGCAGTTGCAGAATCAGGCGGATCGATTTGAAGAGATCGGCATCCCCATTCCTGGCGTCGAGCCGGGGATGGTGCCGTCGGACAATCAAGATGATGACGATTAGGAGGGTGCGCCGTGTCAAGTTCAAAATCGGCAAAACGCAAGCGACGACTTGCTAGGCGAAAGAAGATCATTCGTGCCGCGACCAATAACGGCGATGACATGATTGTTCTGCAGGGCACGGCGTCCTTTGATGAGGACAGTTTGACCGGCAAGTGTGACGACGGCAAAAAGAAGCGAGTGCCGACGTTTTCATTGGTGGCCTACAACGGCGGCAAGATGAAGCCGGGTGGGTATGGTCGAGAGGTTGTTGTCGAGCTGAGTGGTGTGGGGCATGACGGTCGCGTACCGGTGTTTTTGGACCACGAGGTGAGCGGCAAGGGTATTGTTGGACATGCGGTTGTTTCGTCCATCGGGGCGATCAACGCCGAGGGGGTTGTGTCTGGAGACACGGAAGCGGCCAGCGTTGTCGTAGAGTCGGCCAAGAAAGGATTCCCGTGGCAGGCATCGATTGGCGCGAGCGTCGATAAGCGGCAGGTAGTCAAGGCCGGCGAAACTCGTGTGATAAACGGTCAACAGTTTAGCGGGCCGTTTGAGCATATCGTTAAGTCACGTTTGCATGAGATCAGTTTCGTTCCGATCGGTGCAGACACAACCACGTCAGCGACAATCGCTGCACAGTTGAATAGGAGTAACACAATGCCAGAGGATATCACTCAAGATGATTCCCAGACTACTGTTGCTGGGGACGACACCTTGAACGCAACTGGTGCGGACAAGGGAGCCACAAGAACGTTTGACAAGACGTTCATCAAGTGGATTGAGGCCAACGGCTTCGATCCCGAGGAAGTCGCAGGCTGGGACGAAAAGCGACTCAAAGTCGTTCGGGCGGCCTACGACGCGGATCAGAAGGCAAAGGAAGACCTGAAATCAGGCATGACCGAGACCGAGCTGATGGCGACGATGCGGCAAAACACGGCCGACGAAATCGAGCGCCAAAATAAGATTCGCGATCTGTGCAAGTTCAACGCCGAGTTGTGTGCGCAGGCGATCCGTGACGACTGGACGGTCGAGAAGACGGAGCTGGAGCTGCTCCGGATCGATCTTTCAAAGGGTCCGAAGCGAACGTTCGGTGCCCGGCAGAAGTTCACGACAAATCAGCGTGTTATCGAGGCGGCCATTTGTGCCCAAACCGGGTGCGACATGTCGTGGCTCGATAGCAAGGCCGATCACTGGAAAAAGTGGGGCTTCAACCGGCAGCGTGGCTATACCGAGCAGGAATTGGACGCAGCGTCGGACCTCGGCGAATATACGTTTGGCCGGCTGATGCACGAGTTCTTGTATTCTAACGGCATGTCAGTCTCTCCCGGTTTGACGACCTCCGAGCTGATTCCGAAGGTGCGGGACGCACACCGGACGCTGCGAGCGTCAACGGGATTCTCGACGGTCAGCATTTCCGGAATCCTGTCCAACGTCATGGGCAAGCGGATGCTGGAGATGTACCAGACGGTCGAGCCGGTAGCGCAGCGGATTTCGTCGAATCGACCGGTTAGCGACTTCAAGGAGACGAAGGCATTCCGCATGAGCGGCGTCGGAGACTTCTTGGAGGTCGGGCCGACCGGTGAACTGAAAAACATGGAATTGACCGAGGAAGAGTATGCAGCCCAGCCGATCACCTATGGCCGGTTGCTCACGATTTCTCGAAACATGTTAATCAACGACGATCTTGGAGCACTGTCCGCGGTAACGACGGTTCTCGGTCGTAAGGCCGGAATCAAGCTGCAAAAGGTGTTCTTCGACCTGTGGCTTGGCCTGACGTTCTTCACGGCCGGCAACGGCAACCTGGTGACGAGTGCGGCGTTGAGTATCGCCAATCTGACGTCCGTCGAGCAAGCATTCTTGACACTCAAGGACGCCGGCGGCGATTTCATCAGTGTCATGCCGCAGACGCTGCTTGTTCCTCCTGGAATCAAGGTTACGGCCGAGCAGATCATGGCCAGTACGGGGACGCTGGTGGCTGCACCTGGTGCGACCGGTGCTAATCAGGCGACGTACAACGTCATTCCCGAGACGAACCCGCACGTTGGCAAGTGGGCCATCGAGACCACGCCATACCTGCAGGACAGCACCCTCAGCAACTACGTTGCGGCGGATGCGACCAGCTACTACCTGCTGGCACCGACGAACATCGCAGCGTGTGCCGAGATTGTTTACCTGAATGGTCGCCAAACGCCGTACATTGAGGGCGAGGACAGCGACTTCTCGACGTTGGGATTCCAGTGGCGTGCGTACTTCGACTTCGGTGTCGCCGCACAGGACTATCGAGGTGGCGTGAAGGCGGAAGCCTAATTTATCGCCGCGGAGTGTGATTTAACTGAAGCCTGTCTAATTCCATAGGAGCAAACAAATGGCGGCATTGAATATCCAGAGCGATGCAGCCCCAGTCGGGACTGTGAAATACGGAAGCGACGGGGATACGATCCCTTATAGCGCTTCCGGCGGTGAAGCGATCGGTGACGTGATCATCCGGAACACGGCTGAAAACGCGATCGGTGTGGTGACGGGTGTCGCGCCGGACAGTCCGGCGACTGCGACGGCCGGCGACGAGCTGGAGCTGAGGGTCAAGGGGATGATTTTCGCCCCGCTGAATCCCGGCACCGTTGCGGATGGCGATCGGCTCATCTGGCAAAACAGCACGAGCCGGTTTGAGAAGAACACGGCAGGGCCGCACGAGGCTGTTGGTACGTATACGTCGTCCAGTTCTTACATCTGGGCACGTATCAACCTCGGTTGTGCGTGTGGTGTGGCGCCGTCCGCCTCTCCGTCCGCCTCGCCGTCTTCGTCACCGTCGGCTTCGCCGAGCGGCTAGGTCACGTAATCAAGGGGGGTTGTGGTGGCCTATACCGATTACGTCAGACGCGGTGTTGAGCATTTGCAGGACTACCGGTCAAGGAAACTTGTGGAGACCTGTAAGTATGTGCAGGGCGGTGTCTTGTTCGAAGGCGTCCATCTGACTCCGGCGCAAGCAACGTCGGAGTCAGATGACGACCTTGGCATCATCATCAACTCGCGTCTGATTGATTTCTTGGCCGATCCGTCTGAATTTTCCTCAAAAGGGATCGAGAAGCCGCAGCGCGGCGATCGTGTTATTCGGACGGTGCAGGGGGAAGAGATTGAATACGAGGTGATGGGTGGCGGTAATGAGCCGCCGTGGCGTCCGATGAGCCGTTATCGAATGGCTTGGAGGATCCACACTTCGTTTATCCGGTCAGAGACGATACCGACTTAGGATTGAACAGTGTTAAGCGATCCGACGCAATCTGTGGAGGCACAGATCGGCGAGCATATGGCCTCATTTCTCGCAGATGAGGTGTTGTTGCAGGAAGTTCGGTACATCGACGAAACGGAGCGGTCGACGTTGAAGCAGGTGCCGTTTGGTACGGCGGTCCGCACATATCTTCCGGAATATGAAATGGAGGAGTGCGATCGCATACGGGTCAGCATCGTCGCAAACAGCATGACGCAGTTGAGAGTCTTCCGAGACATGTTTCGCGAGGACTATTTCATTGACACAATTGTCCATCAGCGGTTGATGGATTCCGACTTGGAGCCGCGGGGTGAGTTGCCATCAAGCACGGTCGAGTCGCGTCAGGATCAGTGGCGGGCGATGGTCACTGAGCGGGGGGATGAGATTACGAAGATCGCCGATCAGATTGCCAAGGCGTTTGAGAGGAAATCGTGTTGCACTGGTGCACGTGTGTCGGTGACAGAGAGCGAAGAAAACTCGTGTGCGGTGTGGCTGAACTACCAGCGTGGTGAATTCTACAGTCGCGGTGATGTTGGCACGCAGCATGTCATCTATTGCGGCATCCGCCATCACTGGGTACTGCATCGTCGACTTATGGGAACGCTATCAGCGTAGGACAGACATGCCATTTTTCCCGCGAGGACGAGCCGGTCGATTCCATGGCCCGTTGAGCCGGTTGCCAGCCAGTGGCGGCGGAGGCTTGAGCATGTCGTTTACGCTGAATCACGCCAAGTCGTACTTCTTCACTGCTAGGGACTGGGAGAAGATTTTGGCGCCGGCGGAGAAGAACGCTCTTAATCGTGCTGGGGCTCTTTACCGGAAACAGATGAAGTGGTTCTTGAGCCGGAAACGTGGCAGGCCGAGTAAGCCGCGTCGAGAATCGCCAACCCGGTGGGGTGGTCTGCTATGGCGTCATGTGTACTACGCCTACGATCCCGTGGATAACGGTGTGATTGTCGGCCCGGCGTATTTCCCTGGACCGCACAAGAAAGTCTACACATTCCCGCCGAAGACGATTCCCGCACTGTTGGAGTATGGCGGTAGAGAGCGTGTTGGGTATGCTCGCGTCACATCGCAGGGATGGCACCTGGAAGCGAATACTGTTGTGCGAATTGCCCCTCGTCCTTATGTCCGTCGCACGATTGAGCACGAGAAAACCCGCAAGTTGGTCCTTGAAACATTTGAAGACATGCTAGGTCGCACCCCCGAAAGTCTAGCTATCGCGGCTGGATTGCGACCGCCATCAGCCGCAGCATAAGGAGGATACACATGGCACGAGAGATTATCCTTGGCATTGATTGCCAAGTCATTTACTTGCCTACAGCGCGGCGTGTGCCGGCGACGCCGATTCCGCAGAATCCGTGGGATCAGGCGGATTATGTGGCTGCGGATTGGAAAGAGATTACAACGGTTCGTGACGTAACGCTGAATCTTAGTTTTTCAACGGCGGACGTTACCACTCGTGCCGCAGAGGGTTGGCGACAGACCGTACCCACATTGAACGATGCCAGCATTGATTTTGCCATCCGATGGACGCCGGACGACGACTCCACCAATGGCATCATCTTCCGGGATTTGCTAGATCGTGCCATCGACAAGTGTCCGGTCTGCATGATTTTCCTGGATGGGGAAATTGATGTGGACGAATCACTGGGCGGCAACTGGTATGATCACCGTGCCGGCCGATGTGGTGACACTGGTGACCGTAGCGGGTTGTTCGCGGATTTCGCGATTACCAATTTCACGCGGAATGAAAACCTCGAAGAGGGTGTTTTCGCCGACGTCACCGTTGTGCCGACGGTCGGCTTGATATATCCGGAGTGGATCTACTTAGCGGCGTCATAGCGTTTACTGGAGGGGGAAATGGGGACGCAGTTTACAGATAGCGAGGGTCGTGCATGGTCGGTGGCGGTTACTGTCGGAAGTATCGTGCGTGTCAAGAAGAATCTTCTTGTTGACATCGCACAACCGATTCCGATTGGGGAGGACGCACAACAGGAGATAAAGCCGGGTGATCCGTTACCACTACTGGCACAATTGGCGTCGGACACGTTGTTGCTTGCGTCGGTGCTGTGGTGGATCATTCAACCGCAAGCCGAAGCGCATTCCTGTACGGAGGATCAATTCCTAGACGCCTTGGACGGCGATCACCTCAAGTTGGCTTCGCAGGCGTTTTGGTCGGAGTACGAGTCTTTTTTCCGGAAGGCCGGCGTAGAGCCGGTAGCACAAATGATCGCGATGAACCGGGAAATGATGGAGACCGGGTTCAGCAAGATGAGCGAGGCGTTGAAGGACTCCGGCGAAAGCGCTTACGAGACCATAACGCGGATCGTCGATGGGGTGCAAGAGGAGATCGAGAAAGCGAGAGCCGAGCAGGTGCTCCAGACTTCTGGCGAGAAATCTGGGACTGTGCCGGTATCCTAGGGGTTGATCCTGAGCCGCGTACGTTGCGGCAACTGATAGCAATGCGGGAGGCACGCCAGCGGGACCAGTGGATGCACACCGCACAACTGATGGCTTTGGTCGCTAACGCACATTCGGACACCAAAAAACAATCTTTCAAATGGACCGACTTCTACCCGTTCAAACTGTCGGCTAAGGAAAGGCCGAAGCCAATTAAGGTTGGCATTGGTGCCCTTCGGGTGTTTGTCGACCGCAAAGCACTGCCGAAAGAGGTAATGGCCGCACAATGACAGCCGGAATGGGGAGAATCGAAGCCGGCCGCGCATTCTTGCGTTTATCGCTGGAAGACAAGGACTTCCGGCGCTCTCTGCGTACCACTCAGCGTGACATGGCCCGGTGGGCATCTGCCATGAGTCGCGCTGGTGCCGGCCTGGCGGCATTCGGCGGTGCAAGTCTCATGGCATTTGGTCGGTTCACGCGAGGCGTTGCCGATATCGAGACCGGCGCACGTCGATTTGAGCTGATTTTCAAGGACATGGCCGGTGCCGTCCGTGCGGAGCTGGAGGCCCTGTCCGGTGCAACTGGCCTTCCCATGACGACGCTGATCCAGCAGGCGTCCCAATTTGGTGCCATCTTCGCGTCCATGCGTGAATCGGTGACGGATGAGCAGTTTGCTCAAATAATCGGCCGGACGATGAAGGCTGTCACTGACCTCGCCGCTGTAGGTGGCATCAGCATTGAGGAAGCCGCGGAACGGATGAAAAGTGGCTTCACGTCGACTGGTGAGTCTGTTGACCAATTTGGCTTCAATCTGCGGAAGGCCAATCTGCAGGCTGAGGCAACTCGTCTCGGCATGAAGCAGTCGATTATGACCATGAGCGAGCAGCAGAAGCAATTGCTGAAGCTGTCTATCTTCATGCGGCAGGCCAATACAACCGGCGTATCATTCGTGAAAATGGTCGACACGATCAATGGACAATTCACTTTAATGCGTGCCAATCTGGTGGAGCTAGTGGCACAGGGAGGGTGGTTTGTCAAACTGGTTATGGTTCCGTTGCTTCGTGGCGTGAATATGCTGTTGATTGCGATGAGGCCGCTTGCTAAGGCGTTGTCACCTTTGTTCGTGCTATTTGGTGCTGCGGGTGGTGCTGCATTGGGAGCCGGCGGGTTACTTATTGGTGGAGCTGGTATCTTGGCGGCTTCGGCGTGGGCATTGCAGACATGGCTGTCTATGGGGCCGCAGATTGTAATCGTGTTGGCGAACATCTCACGCGGGCTTGCGTTGACGACAGCCAGTTTCCTGTCATGGGCAGCCGCCATAAACCTCACTACGTTATCACTAATCCGCATGCTTGGCGTGTTGGGTGCACTCGCCTATATTGTTCACCGCATTTCACGTCCTCCACAATTGCAAGAGGAAATTCAGTCCAAGTATCCGGACTACAGGGCATTTCGCACCAATCGCAACATCTTTGGAATGCGTGATGTCGTTTTTCGACGCAAGCAGGATGTTGGAGCTGGTGTGGCTGACAGCATTAGTGCATTTAGTAGCACGGCTGGCGCCTTTGGCGGAAACATTGGCCAGAGGTTGGGTTTTGGTCCTGGATCAACAGCACAGAATGCGACAGAGCTGCTAGGCGATCTTAAAGGTTTGTGGGATTCTGTGATCTCTGATCAGGCTGTCAGGGTTAGAACGGAGGCGGGATAATGGTACAAAATCCAGAATCCTGCCCGCAGTATCCGGATCGTTCTGCGGACGATCTGTGCAACATTTCGTTGCAGGAGCTGATCCATTCCCGTGAGCATCAGAGAACGCCGCGTGGTGACACATGGATTCTTCATTGGGCTGTATTCGGCACGGATGACGAGTGTCTAGTTGAGAAGCGGGTTGAAAACGACACTTTCGGCATCTACAAGAATTTCCGCATGGAGCAGTTGCGGGAATGGAGTGCCCAGCGAGCCGGCCAGCATTTGTGGATTATTCGTGCGGTCTATGGATATGGAGCATATCCGGCTGGATTTCGCGGTGCCCCCAACAACTGGCGTCCGGTCAAGATGCAGTTGTCTACGGCCGGCGGCACGGAGAAGCTGCTTAGGGCGATTGACACCATTGACAGTTCGGCCGATGCCCCAGATGTCCAGCGTGCCATTGAATGGGATGGAGAGAAGATTAAAGGCGTCGATTCCGTCACGTCCAAGACGCGGTGGCGCGAGACGTGGAAGATGAGCTTTGACGCCATCTACACGCAGAATTTTCTTGGTGATCCGATAGCGGAAGGAATTCAGTCGTATTATCACGAGCTGTATGGCCTGTCATCAATGTCATTGTGGGAACGGTGGGATTTGATGACGGGATGGGTCCACGGCATTGATGGTGTTATCGCTGACGACTATGACATTTTCGCATACCGTGGCTATGCACCTGGTAGCATCATGTTCAACGGCGCAACGATGACACAGTTGGACGACTGGAATTTTGAGGTTACGTTCGAATTTCAGTATGAGGCCAACACGTGGGCGGACATTCCGAATACCGTGGACACATCCGACAAAGAGCTTACTTGGCCTCCAGACGAGCCTACGGCCCGATTGCCACGTCGCGGGGAATTTCGCAGTAACCCCAAGGTGTCATACTATCCGGACAGCATGACTGGCGACGACGTGCAGATTTACAAGTACGGACACGATTATCTGCAGTTCTTCTATGAGGAGCAGGATTCTGACCCTGGCGACGGTGATGGCAAGGTGACGCTGCAAGTTCCGGTCCACTACATTTACCAGCAGGTTAAGCGGTACGTCCCGTTTGAATACCTTGGCGTCACAAACAACCTGCCTCTTCGCAATCCACAGGGCGGCCAGAAATGGGATTGTGATCAGATGATAGGCTACACGATGCCGCATCAGGGCAATCAGACAATACAACCAACGTCCGAGCGGTCGGGCACGCGGTGGGAATCGGCCGCATGTGGAGGATAGAGATAGAGATATGCCAACGCTCAATCAGTACGTGACCATGAATCGGCAGGACTTGACGCTGGATGTGAGTGCGTCAAAGTCGCTTACCGTTGGCGATCATTATCAGGCGGCGATCCGGACGATAGGAACTAGTGAGGAGACCATTGTCCTTGACGCCGATATCATTGATCCTGGATTGTTGTACATCCGGAATGACGACGCGAGCAATTTCGTTGACATCGGCTTTTCGACGGGCGTCTATCCGAATCGAATCTATCCGTCAGAGCAGGCAGTTATCCCCCTAGCGCTGACGCAGACGACGGTCTACCTAAAGGCAGACACCGCGGCATGTATCATCGAGTATTTCGTGAACGAGCGGCGTGGCGTCACGCCATCATCATCACCATCGGCTTCGGTGTCATCGTCACCATCGGCTTCCGTGTCTGGCAGTCCTTCGGCCTCGCCGTCTGGGTCTGTTTCGGCTAGTCCATCGTCTTCTGTGTCCGCCAGTCCGTCCCCAACGCCATCCGCATCCGTGTCTGCCAGTCCTAGTGCGTCGCCGTCAGGATCAGTGTCTGCATCCCCGTCCGCATCCGTATCATCATCGCCCAGCGCCAGCCCGTCTGGTTAATGGAGGTGCATTGTGCCAAACATCACGCAGGTTGTTACTCTTAGCCGGTCGGATCAGGACCACGAGACCGGGACTTCAGTGGTGCTGGCGGCCGGCAACAATTACGTCCATGGGCAGATTGTCGTGGGTACGACGGAAGAGGTGCTTTCGGTTCCGGACGACCTGGTTGAGGTTGGGTTGGTGTACATCCGCAACAAGGATACAACCAATTTCATCAACGCCGGCTTTTCTACTGGCGACTATCCGCTCCGCATTTACCCCAACGAGCAGGGCTGTTTGCCGGTGCATCCCGGCACGTCGCAGTTCTACTTTATAGCTAACACCGCGGAATGCCGGATGGAGTATGAGATCACCGAGCGGGATGCCGATGTGGAGGTGCTATCCACCCCATCTGCCAGTCCGTCCGGGTCACCGAGTTCATCACCAAGTGCGAGTCCGTCAGGATAATGGACGATGCCAGCAAGAGAGCATGGCAGGCCGGTACGGATCAACAAGGGGGATCCTCTTCCTTCCACCGCGGCTGCGTGGAATCATCTTGTCGACGCGGTTGATTTTGCGGACTATGGCCGCGACTTCGGCGGCACGCAGACAAGTCTTCCGCCTCTGTCTGACAATAGCATTCTGATCAAGAATGACCTCTATGGCGCCGACGGTGCTGCACCTCGGATTGAGCGTGGGCAGATCGCCATTATCGAGGAATCTCTGAATCAGGACGGTGAGGATTCTCGGTTTCGCAAGCGGCCTGCCAAATTCATTAGCACGGACAATGAAGACGATTTCGAGCCACGGCATTGGTCTACAGGCGTCGTGGCGCCGTATCACATCACGAATTCCTACTTCGGCCAGGCCAATATCACCGGGACGATTCCCGCACAACTTTACATGCCTCCAGACGACCGGTGGATGGAATTCGCGGACATCGACCTGAGTCGGACGAATCCGAAGTATTTGACGGCACATCCGAGCGGTAGCTGGCAGATTCTGTATCACGATCTCGCGACTCGCAGTGCGTCTGATGAGCTAGGTTGGGCTGTTGTGCGGTATGTCGGGCCGCAACAGCGGTTGCTGAAGGCGAGGACAAAATCTTCAATCACTTACGGAAGTAGTGCCACCGTAGATGTGTACTTGGATGATTACGATACAGAAGTGGGGGAACTAACAGCGCATTATGTGTGGGAAGACGTCGGCACGATCGCTACCAATACCCGCATTGCCGTCAAGTGGTTCTGCGATGAATTGAAGTGGATTGTGCGGCCGGTTGGCACTGGTGCGGGTGGAGGTGATCCAGATATACGCCACGTTATTGCGTGGGATAAGTTTGAGGGAGAAGATAGCACTGGCACGGTATTATGGGCCGATCCGACTGCGCCGGCTGGCAAATATCGCAAAATGCAGGCAATCAACGAACGCACCGACACTGTTATCTGGATGGGGTCTTCTGGAACTGTTGCGTTAGATGATAACGGGGAGTGGCATTGGGTCAATTCAAATGCGGCAACGACCATCAAGGGGACGGTTAAGTCGGATTTTGGTGAATCGAGTGGTCTATGGCTTGACCGTATTGGTGAATTAACTCGCGGCAGCCTGGATCCGCTTGACGGGCATTATGCTGATTCGCGTAGTGGCACTGAAGATGCTGAATTCATTTGGTTTTTGCCGGGGCAAGGTTTTTCCATTACACAAGACTTGGGCATTTATACGTTGTTGCCAAATGCCGCGGCATGGAATCTGCCAGCCACATTTACATTGTGGAAGGCCGGAGATGAGGCAATCGCGTTTCTAGACGCCGATTCAAGTGTAACCCCTACAGGTGCTACTCAATGGGTGGTGTCTGATCGCGTGATACCGAGCGGTGGTGATGTCTTCGAGGATTTTAATCAGCACGTAGATCAGGTGCTAGTTTCGTTAGCCGGCGAGGATCCAAAGTGGGTTGAGCTACAGCAAGCGGATGTTGTTGTGGACACGCGGCTAAGTGGCACGGAGCTGCAGAAGCGGGTGTTCCGTCAGTACATGATACAAGTTAGTGGGTACGACGTGTGGAATCAGGCATTCCCCTCTACTTCGTGTGAATGATGAGGAATGGCATCGGTCAAGTTGTGGAATTCTGGGGGTCAGAAGGTTCTTATAGACCTGTATCCGGCTCCGTATGTAGCGGTGGATCAGAAATGCTGTTGTTCCCCGAGTGGCAGCCCAAGCGGCTCACCTTCGGCCAGTCCGTCCGCCAGCCCCTCGCCCAGTGCCAGCCCAAGTCCAAGTGGGTCACCAAGCGGATCTCCCAGCGCGAGTCCCAGCCCCAGCGGATCGCCGAGTGCGTCGCCATCCGCCAGTCCATCGCCATCTGGTTCCCCGAGCGGCAGTCCTTCTGCCAGTCCGTCGCCGAGCGGCAGTCCTTCTGGATCACCGAGCGCTTCCCCCTCGCCGAGCGGCAGCCCGTCGGGGTCACCTAGCGGTTCCCCGTCGGGTTCGCCCTCGGCGTCACCCAGTGGTTCTCCATCTGGATCGCCGTCAGCATCCCCATCAGCCTCCCCTAGTGGTTCCCCGTCAGGCAGCCCATCAGGGTCGCCATCGGCGTCGCCGTCGGGAAGTCCATCGGGGTCGCCCAGTGCTTCGCCTTCAGGTTCGCCATCGCCAAGTGGCTCACCTTCTGGTAGTCCATCTGGAAGCCCAAGCCCAAGTGGTTCGCCGTCCGGGTCGCCCAGCGCATCACCTTCCCCGAGTGGCAGTCAGTCGCCATCGCCGTCAGCGTCACCGTCACCTTCGGCCAGTCCTTCGCCGTCGGCATCACCGTCTGGGAGTCCCTCTGGATCGCCAAGTGCTTCCCCGAGTGCCAGCCCGTCCGGAAGTCCATCCGGGTCGCCTTCTGCGTCCCCTTCGGCATCGCCGTCCGGATCTCCTAGCGGCAGCCCTTCGGCGTCGCCTAGCGCAAGCCCGTCAGCGTCTCCCAGCGGCAGCCCCTCGGCTTCACCTAGTGTGAGCCCCTCGGCGTCCCCATCCGGATCGCCTAGCGCCAGCCCTTCGGCGTCGCCTAGCGCAAGCCCGTCAGCGTCTCCATCGTCTTCTGCCAGTGAATGTCCCTTGGAAGAGTGTACGGACTGTGAGCCGTGGGAATTCAACCAAGAGGTTGGCACGGGCTACATGTACAACGACGACGAGCAGTTGTTGCCGATCCAAGGAGACCATTTCACCGTCAGTGCTGTCCTTGCCGCAATCATGAATCCCGATGATTGTGAGTGCATGGATCGGCACATGGAGGAAAGCACGGTATTCAAATCGTGGAATGGGGCAGACCATACTCAGCCAGACCTGTGGATTACTATGTGGTCGACTGGCGACTTATGTGACCCTACATTCCATATTCGCATTAGATCACAATTGAGAACAGGTGCAGGCGATCCGGGGGACTTTTATGATAGCTATCCCGATGAAGATTTGTCATTCCGTCCTGGTGAGGTTGTTGGTCGAGATGTAAAGGATTGCATGCTTTTGACGGTAACGTTTTATCGTGCATACGACTCTGTTACAGGGGATTTTGATCCAGAATTCGTGGTTGGCTTGGGTAAGTTTACTGATAAGGTTGTATTAGATTCAAGCTTCCTGAATCACGGCATCTTTGCCGGAAATGCTGATCCCCACGCACGGGCGGGTGAGGATCTTGATGCAACGATGTTCGACCTGAGTATATGGGAAGGGCCAACACTTGTTGACGAGGAAACGGCATGGCTGAATCCATATCACGCGGAATTGGATGGCGACTTAATTGATGGTAATTACACTGGAAACTACGATCACCATCCCAGTGCCGAAGACTATACCGTGTTGCGAAATTGGTGCTCCGATCAAGACCCGTGGCACAGATACACACCGGACAACAAGGACCCCACGGGCAATACTGGCTTTTTCATGAACTTGATGCCAATACCAACGGCATCGCCATCAGCTAGTCCGTCACCTAGTGCATCGGTGTCGGCGTCGCCGTCGGCCAGTCCGTCACCATCAGCGAGTCCGTCTGCATCACCGACGGCCTCGCCATCAGCGTCAGTCAGTGTGTCGCCGTCAGCTAGTCCATCACCATCGGCATCGGTGTCGGCCTCGCCATCCGTTTCGCCATCTGCATCCGTTAGTGCCTCACCATCGGCATCTGTTAGCGCGTCGCCATCGGTGTCGCCTAGTGCATCCGTATCCGCGTCGCCCAGCGCGTCACCTTCCGCGTCCGTATCTGCAAGTCCGTCAGCGTCGGTTTCGCCTACGGCCTCGCCTTCTGCGAGTCCTTCGGCTTCGCCATCGCCGTCGGCGTCGCCATCAGCGTCACCGTCCGCGTCGCCATCCGCATCGCTTAGCGCGTCACCATCAGCGAGCCCGTCGGCCACGCCTAGCGCATCTCCCTCGGCATCGCCTTCCGCATCCGGCCCATTGGTGTCACCTTCGGCCAGTCCGTCTGCGTCACCAAGTGCTTCCCCGAGTGTTTCGCCATCGGCGTCAGTCAGTGCTAGTCCGTCAGCGTCACCGTCAGGGAGTCCGTCGGGTTCGCCTTCCGCGTCGCCATCGGCCACGCCTAGCGCTACGCCATCCGCATCGCCTAGTGCCAGTCCTTCGGCGTCGCCATGTGTCAGTCCGTCAGCGACGCCGAGTGCGTCGCCGTCAGC
>JABAHP010000065.1_pt1 | contig 16340 bp, 45 predicted proteins | sample 7062081 | NCBI WGS metagenome assembly JABAHP01 (sample SAMN14534357, study PRJNA622989) | marine sediment metagenome | biome: marine biome [ENVO:00000428]; feature: marine pelagic biome [ENVO:01000023]; material: deep marine sediment [ENVO:00002113] | place: India: Gulf of Kutch | collected...
CGGCAATCTCGTCGTCGGCTTCGAGCATCATGTTCAGCCATGCCGGGAGGTTGATGCTCCAGTATTCCGGCTTGCCGTTCCAGGTGGTGAGCCACATGTGCGGCCCATCTTCCGGTGGAAATCCCCGCTGGTACTGGTAGCCGTATACACCGCCAGAATCGAGAAAGTGTGCTCCGGTGTATTCCCGGCACAATCGCACCCACCAGTAGTACGATCCGCGTGGTGGAACTCCTGGCCGTGCCATCGCCATGATGGTGTTGGCAACCTTCTCCGCATCCGATTTGCACTTGGCTCTCCTTGCCGCTTCGTGCATCATCGCTTCGGCAAGGCGGTCTGCTGCTTGCATAAGCTGTTGGGTCATCACGCCTCCTCCTTATCTCTAATCTCTACAGGTACCGGAAACGAACTTTCTTGGATTCCGACAATCTCTCCGTGGTGAATCCATAGTTCGTTGCCATCTGTGGTGTTTTGGTGAATACTGATATCGCCGCATTCTACATGAGATACACTTAGTAGGTAGTGGCCAATCTCAACATATTCACCCTCCCTCATTTCCTCTTTTGCGATCTCCCTTTCCAAGACCACTCCAATCCCTGCCGTATACTTATCGCCAACACTGAACACAACCGGATCTTCAGATACCAGCGAGTATTCTTCCCAGATCCTAAACTGGACGATATCGCCAACATCTGCAACTCTTACATCGTTATTCATTTCTGCCTCTCATGATCCAGATTGGATGCTTGAAGAGGAACTGGAACCACCATCCAAACCTCTCAAACACCCACAGTTGCCATTTGCCGGGTTTCTTTTGTTGTAGCCCTGAATCTAGCATACAATCGCACTCTTCCATCCGCCAGGGCATAATGTCATCGTTGTTGTGTTTACCCCATTGCCATCCACAAAGTGGACATGCACCCTCTGCATCCAGCCATTTGTCGAATTGCGCATATGGATCTTCTGGCGAATCCTTGTCCACGATTGCACCGTACAGATCTCCACCGCATCTTGGGCACACTGATTGATTGCCAAAGCAGTTGTCGCAAGCATCGGTCATTCGCATCGGCCAACATTCCCCACTGCCGAACGGTGCAGCATTCTCCGACCACTCTACCACACCGGATGCGCCACACTTATCACAATGCTCCGGCCATTTCTCAACCCATGCTCTCCATCGATTGTAGTAGAGCAATCGGCGCTCTGCACATTTGGTCTTTTCCGGCCAGAAAGACCATCCGGCAGGCTTGTTCCTTGCCGGATTGATCGTCTTGCGCTCCGGTGTCCAGTTGGCGAGATATATCCATTCAGGCATCGTCCTCCTCCACTTCTACGGTGTGGATTGCATCGCCAATCAATACGAACTGGCAATCCTCACAGTAGATACTCATTATCCCTTCATGTGAAGTGTAGCGTGCATCCACAAGGGGTTCTGGATAATCCCACTTCTCGTCTTTGAACAGGATTTTCATTCCCCACAAATGTATCATGACTTCAGNNCATCACACTCAGGACATTTAACCATGCCATCCATAACCATTATCTTAGTCATCGTCATTCCCTTTCTCCCCGGTTATCGCAAGTGCCCATTCCAGTGGAACATCAAAGGTGTGGGTAAACACTTCCTCTCCATCCACATCATCGCCGTGAACAGAAACATATGCAGACAGTGGTGTTTCTGGCCCATCCACGCCTAGCCCCAACCTGATTGTCACCTGCATCTTGCCACCATAACCACTGCAATCTGGAATGTACATGACGTGATCTGAATAGTTCTCATCGTGGTATTCTCTCACAAATCCACTCATGATCCCTCCTGCATAAACGCATCCACAGAGGCGCTCACACCAATCACCTTTATGAACTCGTCCTCCCCGATGCCGTGTTCGTGACGGTCATAGGCTACATCACCATCCCTTATGGCTTGAACTGCTTCCTCAAGGGATTTCGCTTCGACGGTGTACCACACATCCGTCTCCCAACGCTCCAATGTCTTGATCTCGAATTTCATCAATCCCTCCCTAGTCCGGAAATGGACTAAACACGTGATATCGGCCATCGCCCCTTGTCCATGCCGATGCCCAACTAGGATATAGCCTGTGTAACTTGGCGCAGATTACCTCTGCAACTTCCGGCCTTGCCGCTTTCCCATCTAGGGTTACGTACACGGCTGACTCTTCCCAGACGATTGTTGTCTTTGGCCCCATGTGTATCTTGATCTGATCTTTTCCCACTTCGCTCCCTCCTAAAAATCGCCCCTAGTGACCCCTGGGACTCTTACCTACTTATTCCCGGCCAAAAGCAAAGTGTAANNCTCTCCTGCCTGCAAAAGCCGCAAAAGCGGCAGGAGAGACTAGATTGTACTGGCGATTACGCCTTGCGGTAGAAGTTCAATCCCAGGTAGTGCGTCTCGCCATCCACCCGAACCGGCATGTTGCCACGGCTGGATGCTACCACCATGCTCTTGCCGGACGATGATCGAACCGCTGGCGTTGCCGGATCGATCTCGATGACGATTTTGCCACCCTGCTCGAATACCTCAAACCCCTGCCCTGAATCCAGCTTCACTTTGTCAGCCATCTGATCCCTCCTTTTTGTACTTGATTCTCAGTCTTTCCAATACAGCAGATGCGGCTTTTAGCTCTCCATAGGTTACCCTGCGATGCACAAACTTGTTGACTACATCGATGGCAACTTCCAGATCCTCAATCTTTTCTCCACAGTGTGGACATCTCATTCCACTCTCCCCGACATCTCATGCCGATTACGCATCCCACCCCGTGCCGTTCCCGAACTCCAGTAGACGCGATAGGAGTTTGGGTATCTCAACTGGTAGCTTTCCTGGCACTCTTCCCATGTATCCGCCGACATTCCACGCACGAAAGATGAGCGATATCCCTGCCCACTGTAGGCAACGGATACAACCCGCTCGTAGGTCTGCGCCAGTATGTAGATGGCCAATTCACGCCACATGGAATCGGGTAGCATGACCGACGCAATCGCACCCCTGCCGTGGTTCCAGTTATTGCCAGGCTCGATTTTCATGGAGAGGAACTCCCGCAGATAGTCGAGTCCCTGCTGTGTGAGATCGATCAGCAATCGCTGACTAATCCCACACGCCTCCCCGGTCAATAACTCGAACCCGTACTCTTCCAATCCGCGCCAGCTTTCTATTGTTTTGCCGTGCTTATCCATTGTCATTTTCTCCTATGTAGTGTATTGTGCAATCGGACAGGTCTACCAGCCAATCTTCCAGGTCATACTTGGTAGCAAACCCGTTGTTCATCCAGAGCCCACCTGCCATAGTTTTCAACTCGCCAGGTTTTGGGTGACGATGGTATGCCTGGTCGAAGAGGATGAAGTGTTGGCAGATGACGCTGTTTGTTTTCTTACTTACTGCTGGCCACCCATCTATACTCTTGATCTGATCGTATCGTGGGAACACCCTTAGCATGATTCTGCGGTACACAGCCGCCTGATGTGGCTTGCCTTCGCACTGTACGATCTCGAAGGCATCCCGATCCCACGGTCCCTCAAAACACTTGCGCACCATCTGCTCGCTGATTAACACGTCCGTTGCAGCCATCACTCCCTCCAGTTGTAGGACTGCATCACGAACTGCTCCTGCCACTCGCCACCGCAATCCTTGCAGGTGACAGGTCGCCAAGCGTAGGTGCAATCAGCGCCAAAGTTGCCACCACTGATATTCCCACTACCGCAGCTTGGACATCTGTTACCCTCTTCCTGTAGATACTCCCGGTTGTTCATGCGCGATTGGCCATCCCAATCTGCATACTTGGTCCTACCCCAATCCTCTGCGCATTGTGGTTGGGCCAGGTCTAACCACTCCTGGCCCATCTGTGGAAGGTGTAGCATTATGATTGTGAAGAACTTATCACGCAACTGGTACGGTTTATTGTCCTCACATCCATCTGCCCACTCCTTGACCATGTTACACCATGCCGAGATGTCGTGGTAAGCATTATACGGCAGATAGGCAAAGGCTGGAGCATGACCGATTGCATGTTCCAACAACTCCGCTTGTCGCTCCAAATCTCCTTCTGGATTACTGATGGAGCACAGCTCCATCAGCAGTGCTCGATAATGGTTAGCCGCCATTGTCATCCTCCTTCTGCAAGTGCTCGATTAACGCTGCCTTTGCCGTTGCCAGTAGATGTGAGAAGCTAGTTGCCGTATACTCCAGATCTCCACTCCAGATAATAGAAGCAGTAGACTCATTCATCTCGTCAAGATCGCCAAGGATGCGGATCTGGCAATTTGCCATATCTGATATGATCGAGATCTCCAGCTTGACTCCGACAATCTCCACCTGCCGCTTGACGCAGCAATCTCTAACGTCTCTGTCCCAATAGAAGATCACATCCTTGCCCTCCAGGTAGGAATCGGCAAGTATGACCATCTCCCTGACGACAAGCCCATCTACTGCCACACGGTCGGCGTAGACGGTGTTGTCATCGGCGTCATATTCCCAACGCTTTGGATACCTTCCATACATCTCAACCTCCAACACGAAAGGGCTGCCACGATGGGCAGCCCAATCCTATGCGGCAAGCGCCTTGGTATCCTCTTCCTCTTTCGGCGGCAGTATATTAGCGTCGATTTTGAAGTTGTACTCCTCATTGGGAGGGAAATCAACAGTCAGTACCCGGTCGGATCGATACTCTCCACCATCGCAGGACACGACGAATGGTTCACGCAGACCAGTATTCAGCGCCAAGATAAGATGGAAATCTCCGGTGTTAAGGGCAAGTGCGTTGCCGATAATCTCGTCAACGCGGAAGGTTTTGTGGTACTCTTTATCCTCACCGAATTTCTCACCAAAGATCCTTCTTCCCTTGCCATCCTGCAATACTACTGAATGTCCAATCTCCAGAACAATTGGGTCTCCGGCCTGGTTAATCGTAACCAGGCCCTTATTGCAATATAGGTATTCCATCACTTCCTCCTTTTCCTGTTTTTCTTGCGCGATGCCTTTTGCATCTTGCGCTTATTCTTCTTGGCTTTGCCCTTCAGTTGCCAACTCTTCGTGTAGGCGGTATCCCCCAGGCGGGGCTTCTTGGATGTTGAGGCAGGAACCTCAACCGGGATACCTTTGGCTTTGAGCATCTCTGCCGTTGTATCCGGCAGAGACTCGTTCAGCATCTCTAGCATGTTCTTTTCTTCGTCCATGTTAATCCTCCTCTCTGATGTGGCCCCATACCACATACTCCCTATTCCTGATGATGGTGAAGTGTCGCTCCTGGAAATCTGTGAGATCCAGCACCTTTGCGCTAGTGCCCATGATTGCCAGCAGGAGAAAGCATTCATCGCTGGTACGCACGGCAAAGATGTCGCCCTTCTCCAGCACCTTCATCACCCCCTCAAGGTGCCATTCCGCATCTACCAGGTCTGCCACTTCTTTGATCAGATCGGCAGCGAGTGTATCCGCTATACCCTCTGGATCGGCCCATCGCTCCACGCGCAGGAATTCATGCTTGCGGAATACCTGGAGCAGCGATGTGGCCAGTTCTGCGTGTTGATTTCTAAGTACCGTGATCTTGTCCATCTTTCTCCTCTAATTCGCACATCGCAAGCGCAAGGCCAAGTATGTTGTAGATTGCGGATTGTGCGGTTTCATACAACTCCATACTTGCGCCCGATGAGGCCCTGTGCACCGCAAGATTCGTTTTGTGGAGCATGTAGGAATAGCGCCTCAAATCCCCCCGAAGCTCTTCCCCGATGCCTGCCATAACCAGGCCATCAGCGATCCGGTCCAACCCGGCACCAACACATGCGATGTTCTGCTGCGATTCGCGCAGTTCTGTCAGCCAATCTTTCGTCATTTGTCCTCCCTGCAATTCAATCCACAAGCGGTGCCACTCGTAGATGTCTCGTTGGAATCGGGCCTCGTTAGCACCGTTACGTAGCGCCTGCAATCCTTGCAGTGCGCCGTGGAGCCCAATCCCCTGCTGCCACGGTTGAAATCCGTCCACCTGCCAAGGCGATGCCCTCTCGCCTCGGCACCAATCTGTGCTGCTCCCTTGAGCCTTGCTAGATCACTCATACATCCCTCCTGTTCGACTCCACAGAATCCCTCAATTGGACTCTAATGGTCGGATCTTCGAGATTGATGTCTCCCCATACAAAGAGTGTAGGGAAAGCATCTGCCTCCTGATCTAGCCCCAAGAACACAATGCCATCCATTTCTCCATCTTCTGAGGAGTGGAGGTTGTGTCCCTCCAGGCCGATGTCAATGCCGTATTCCGTTAGGATCAGCGCAACATCGCCCCTGGGGTGGTGCATGGTTAGCACCATTCCATCCTTGCCGACTTTCTGAGTAAAATCCATACTCGCCTCCTATGGGCTATGTAACCAAGAGATTTTGGCTACCCACTTCTGGACGGATGATCTGCGCTTGGCAGCCATAGGAGGTCTATCTTGCCTGACCATCCGCCCAGAGATGGGGAGCCAACGCTCCCCGGTGATTCACTTGTAGGTAAACGTTCCTGAACACACGGCATCTGCCGCGCACTCTTCGCACATATGCAATTCGCATCCGCCCGGAATGGCGATCACGATGACGGTTCCCTTCTTCTTGCACCTGCCTTTGTGTCCCGCTTTGCATCCTGGATCGGAGCAAGCGCAGCGATACTTGGCCATTATCCCACCCTCCTAGACAGCCTCATCAGGCTGCCGAACACGAACAGAATCACAACTACCAGAGCCCCAAAGGGGATTGTTGACATGACAAAGTAGGCCCACGCCAACAAGAAAAAAATAGACAGGCCGACCATCGCCCCTAGTGCAACCTGCCCGATTTTACTGACCACGTTCGTGTACCTCCTTCATCGTTTCGTCCTCCAGCGACTTGCGATAAGCGGCTTCTTCTGCTTCCCGCCGCTCCGCATCTGCCAGCCAGTCTTCGTCAATTTGGACTGCCGCTTCCCATACCTCCTGGATAGTCACATTCCATGCAGGTTGTCCACCTTCCGCAGTTGTGCCGGATTTGTAGGTCAGATTGTACACCTTACACTTGGCGCGATGTATTTCGTGTCCCGCCTGTGCGATGTGAATGATATCGGCCAACGTCATATTCTCCAGCATAAACTCAATCAGTTTTTGGTTCGGCACAATCTCTCCTCTCATTGTACCATAGAACGCGAAAAGGCAGGGACGAATCCCTGCCCAATTCCCTACCCAAACAGACGGTTGAATCCCCACTCGTCCATCACTTTTTCTGCTGCCTCTGTTGGCGAAACCCCATCCTCGTACATATCGGCGTAGTTCGCTTCGAGTTCGCCAGTGTCCAATCCGCAGCGTTCCTCTAGTTCTGCATCCACCATGCGCAACCACTCCCTGAACGTCATTTCAATCCCTCCTTTAGTATAGTCTATTCCTTCTCTTCCAATCGCAGACAAGATCGCCCACGAACGTCAAACGCAACCATCGTGGTAAGAGTAGCATGTGATCTCGCCAGGACTGATCGCGCCAGATTGCAAAGCGGCCCAAGTGAAAAATCTCCTGGCCGTGATCGCCTGCGAGTTTCACGTCCATATCGTGTTGCCACTGGAGCACGATTGAACCTACTTGCCATTCGTAAAACATATTCCCCTTGAATGGCTTGCTGATGAACAGTCTCACGATTTCCTCCTAACTCTGTGCCCATCCGGGCACCTGAAACACGTCGATCCGCTCCTCATCCAGTGAGGGCTGGATCTCGAATCCGCGAAAGTCGTAGACCTTGGTTTCCAACGCAATCAGCCGAGCCACGCGCACACTCCTCTTCATGCGCGATTTGAGAAACGCCTTGCCGTGTCCAATCCCGCCGCCTTTGAAGTGACCTGGGATGCGGCAGCCGCGATAGTGTACCTTCTTGCCGCATAGTGGGCAGGAGTCATCGATCCGGGTTTCCAGTGTATTGATTCCCCCTGGCTCCCACTCCAGGAAGAACGTGGTGGATTCTGGAACCTGGACAATGCTATACACCTTGCCGCGATACGTGAAGTATTGCGCTCCGCGATACCGCGACTTTGTTTTTCGTCGCGGCATCTCCTTCACCCATTTCTCAGCCATTGATCCTCCTCTCTAGTCCGATTCTGGACTAATGATCGCCGCTCGGCCCTTAGAGGGATTCACTCCCTCTCTTCTGTGCTCGAATCTCAAGCGCAAAAGAGGGGGAGCGAAATTAATCGCTCCCCTGCGATCTAGTGACCTACGATCTTTGTCGCGTTCTTGCCAGCGTGATACTCCCAAGCATAACCTGGGAATCTCAGATCGATCTCCTTCTCGATAAACTCTTCGAGCTTGGCCTGAATCTCTGAGTTCAGCCATACCCAATGATCGTCATCGACTTTTGGATCGTCCGGGTTGCGGAAGTCTGCCATCTCTGCCAGAACCCCGGCCAGATTGAATTGCTGGAATAGCACGGCGAACAAAAGTCGCCTATTCCCCAATCCTGCCGCCGCTTGTGCTGCTGAATGATATTGTTCTTGGTCCATTTCAATCTCCTTTCAGTGGATCTCCCCGCGAACGAATACGAATCGCCGCTGGCCCTTGAACCGGATTCTATAGTAGGGAACCATGACATTGTAGCGCCCGACGCGCTCTTTGCGATACTCAGGTGGTAGCACGGTGTCAATCTGTTTACCGTGCTGTCTCTCGATTTTTGCCGCTTGTTTCTCGTCCATCTTGACCTCCTATGGTCTTTAGATATGAGAAAAGGGCAGGTGGAGAGTCCCTGCCCTAATCTCCTGCTAATGCAGCCACACTCCATCCCCGTGAACCTCACTCACGTCGCGGAGTATGAAATCTGCTCCGGCAAAACCGACGTGGGCTTCTGTGACATATACGCCGAACTGGTTGTTGGGTTGGATGTGCAGCTTTCCGCACACGTGCAATCGCCCCTGGTAGATCTGTACCTGCTTTCCGGCCAGGGATTCCAGTTGCTCCAGGAACTTATCCTGCCGCGCCTTTCTTGCCGCCAATTCCTCTGTGTGTGTCATAACCATTCTCCTAGTCCACCCAGATGTCCGAACCGTCGATCTGGGTGATCAAATTTGGGGAGAATTCCCCGCGAATCTTCTCCGGCATGATCAGGGTAAACATCCCGGTGGAATAGTCGTAGGACAAATTCCCTCTTGCCGTGATCGGAATCGCCCCCGCATGGATCGTCACCTTGCGCGGGAACTGTGCACAGATGTGACGGAGCGCCATGACCTGATTGGCAAGGCCCAATTTCGGCGCGAATTCTACTAGATGCTGCTCCGTGGTTTCAAGAAACGACATTTTACCCCTCCTTGAGTATCCACCTGGGATACTCACAGTGTGGGCAGGACACGCCAAAGAAGATGTCATACCCTGTAACCAAGTCTTTCCCCTCTTTATCGCACCACCAACAGTGAAACAGTTTTTCGTCATATCGCCGCCCGGCTGATCGCCAGTGGTATGCAGCGTGTTCTATAGCCAAGATCCGCTGCATGTCATCCCTGCGGAGCAATTGTCCAGTGTGGGCTATTAATTCCCCACTAGCTGGATCTATAATCTGCTCTTCCGAAATTGCAATGAACTCCTGGTCGTTATGCATTTCCGAACCTCCTCTCAGATTTACGAACCCGAACCGTGTTTCGGATTCCTGAACTGGTTTTCCATAGGTGGCGGTTTTTGGGATGGGAAGCTGTGGGGAAAAATTGTCGCCCCTCAAATCGCCCCCCGATGCTACACTAAAATCGCCCCTATATACCTCCTGGGGATTTTTCCCCTTTGCCTGCGGCTTTTGCTTGCCCACAAGATCGGGATCTTATGGTGCAAGCAAAAGCCGCCGATCTTGCAAGATCGGCGGCTTGATCTGGGGAGTATGGTATTATGCGGCTTTCTCTTCGGCTTCGGCTTCGGCTTTCTTGGCTTTCGGCTTCTCTTCGGCTTCGGCTTCGGCTTCGGGATCTTCGGTCTGGTACTCTGGCAATACAGCAACAGGGAATTTATACTGCTCTGCGAGATCCTTCCATGTCTTTGTCTTGGCTTTCGACTCAGGATCGGCTTTCTCCACTATGCGGTACATGCTGGCGACTCCGCCGCAGTTACCGTTATTATACCCTGGCAAGTTGCCTTTGTAGGCCACATTGTTGGCTTTCAGTGTAAGATCCTCCAACGACTCTACCATATGCGCATGAGACAAGCAATAGTGGTAGTACCGTTGGGCACCAGTGGGGGAATTGGCGTCTTTGTGATCGATCTTGTTGCCAGCAAATTTCCATTGTTCTCGTTCGATCTGAATTCCCGACTTCCCGATCCCGATCCCGGCACCTATGCCATAGAACCACTGCTGACGAGTAGGGCCGTGCAAGAACCAGATCCCATAGTGATCATACTGCCTGCCGTCCTTCTCGTCGGCTTTCTTGAGAAGATCAAGAACTAGCCAAGAATGATCCTTCAGCTTGTACCGTGATCCGTCACCCGAAGATCCTTCGGTATAGTTCAAGATCTTGCGAAACGCTTCGATCCCGGCTTCGGCTTGTTTGTTTTCGATCCCGGCTTTCTGTGTAGTCAATTCGGCTTCGGCTTCGGCTTGATCTTCCGTGATCTTGACAAGATCCTTGGCGCGTTTGGCTTCGGCTTTCGTGATCTGCTTTGTCAATTCCACGGGATCTTCGGCGTGCTTTTGGGCCAATTTCGCAATAGTCGTGGAATTGGCAACTATAAGATCGGCACGTTTCCGATCCCACTTCCCGGCACTTTCCACAAGATCCTCATTGATCTGTGCTAGTGCTTTCCGATCCTCGTCGGTCAATTCGGCACCTGAAAAGCCGTCGAGTGCAGCATATAACGCTTTCAGCACTTTGCTTTCAGATCCCTCCAAGACCGACAAAAGATCCTCGTTGACTAACGGAATGATCTTTGGGAGATCTTCCCCTAGTCCTTTGTCCAACAAAACGATCTTGACTTGCTTCGCCATTGTGTTTTACCTCCCTATGGTATAGAATGGCTGCCAATTCAGCTGAGCACCTCAGCTGACCCGGCACGTGCCGAGCGCCCACAGTCTAGCACAGGTCAGGCTAGAACGCAAAACCAGTAGATCTGTTCTAACCTGTGTTAATATTAATGGAAACATGAAACCTATTCGCAAATCCGAACGCAGGTCGGGCCTGGAGCTACAAAGAGCGTTGCGACGTTAATACAATTAAGGTTGTATAGAACAGATGTTCTGTCAATACCCCTGTCGAACACCTGTTCGGAACGCCTGTTCTACCACGATAACCCTTCCCCCAACATTCCCCCAACCACTACCCTTAATTGACATAAACTACAGCGCATTAGTCCAGATCTGGACTGCTTTACACTTTCCGTTTCGACTGGTATATACAGTTGAGAGTGGTTGATCATGGAGAAGACAACGGCAGTGGTAGCACTACTAGCGGTCTTAGCACTTCCCCTGGCATGGGCTACAAGGGGCCTTAACCCCTTGTGTGTCTGTGCTTTTGTTTTGTGTTCTATCTATTCTTCTATTTGGGCGGCGAACTGCCCGGATCTATATATAGTGAAATCGTGCTCTATCGAGGAGCAGAGCGTATGGTAGAAGAGCGGTGGAAATTCGATGCATCGGCAGCGGAAAAGCTCTTGATCGTTCTTTCCTCGCTTGGAGATATATGTGCCGACATCGCTGATATGTACGACTTCTTTGTTAGTACAGAAGCAGGCTACCTTGGCTTTCCTCCATCTGATAAACAGTTCTTTTCCGGCAAGGCTGTTGCATATGCAGAGATGGCGTTTAAGGTCAGGGAAATAGCAGACGAGATAAGGGAAATCGCCAAAAGGGAACAGGGCTTGTGGTAGAACAGCGGCAAGGTGATGAATTGTGGGTGTTTTTGTTGGCCCTTCTTTTACTGCTCATTATCATATCTCCGTTGATTTACGCTATCGTTGTTTGTTGGGGTGGCAGTTGTGGGGGTTTGCCTGTATTATGGTAGAAGAGCGGCGGCAGGATTATGAGTTTATTAGGCATCCTCCACACTATAACCAGCACCCAACCGGGATTGAGTGTATAGACATTATTGAGCACATGACTTGGAATGTTGGTACTGCTATAAAGCATTTATGGCGTGCTGGTATAAAGCCTGGAGTTGATGTGGAACAAGATCTTCGCAAGGCCATCTGGTATATTGAGCGCGAGATTGAAAGGCTCCGCTCTACCGAGGAGCAGAGCAGCAAGGAGAACAGTGAATGACTAGGTATTCTTACCAACACAAAACGCTGGATGAATTGATGGAACTCGTTGAGGGACATTATCTCAGGAACGGGTTTGACTCCTCTCAGGCCACCCTTATGTGCGGTGTTATGGAAGAAGTAGGGGAGTTGGCTGAGTGTATCCTTGCGCGGCAGGATGATTACAAAACAAGGGACAATAAAGAGTTTGGGGTGATTGAGTATGAAGTTGGTGATATCATAGTCTACCTTCTGGCCATATGTAACCGTCATGGCCTGGTGCCAGAGTTTAGGAATCTGCATAGTTCCTAGTTGGAGCAGAGCAAGTGGTAGAAGAGCATCCTATCTATGGTGATTCTGTACGCAAGCATATTCACAGTGCGGTGGTAGAAAAGTACCGTATCGAATTCATCCTGGTACCACTCAGTGAATACATCGCTAGCTATAGGGATTGTGTGCCGGGAATGGAATTGAATTATTGGGATCTGTACTGCCCAATCTGTAGAAAACCGGTGTGGGTAGAATTTGACCTGTCCTTACTCAAGGACAAGTATATCAACTATCACCCATTGGATGAGGACGGTATGTATACCTCAAGGTTTCCCTTTCAGCCACTTGGACTGAAGGGCTGTTCACAGATCCGTATCGAGATTGGAGATAAACCCGGCAAAGAGGGTAATTCTAACATTGCAGACTTTCGTATACCTGATGAATCATTCTCTGTTCGAGAGAACGCCTTTGGCCTTTCACCGGCAGAGTGTTGTAATGGACATCCTGGTTCTACTGAGGAGCAGAACGGCAGGGAGAATGACGATCACACTCAGTAGCCCATCACGGACAGATATCTACATCGGCGTAGATGGTGTGCCGAGTTACAAACTCTGGTACAATGCCCCGGACGAAAAGTTTCCGGTAAAGAACGAGGGCTGGAACCTGTATGAGGCACGCTGGCATAAACACAGACAGGGCAGGAAGGTGAGGAACAGGCGGCCAAGATGGGCTCTCGTCGGCGTGTTCGATGAACTGTACGAAGCGTTCATCGCCGCACTACAACTTGCATCGGCAAAGGAGAAATGATGGCAGGGGAAAAACAACGCCTTGAAGTCAAGATTAGGCAGCATGGCCTAGAGTCCCGGCAACGCCTGTGGAACATGGAAGAACTGATGGCTTTCCTGGATCACCTAATGCACCAAGAAGGGCTCTTTCTCACCATCCACGCATCGAACGGCACCAAGGTAGAAGTCTACCCCAAATGCTTACGCTGCCGATGCTACAATACCATCAAGCCGTTAGTGGATGGGCTTTGCGAACATTGCCTGGAGTTGAAAGATGGACGATGATCCTCACTTGTTCACGCGGCCATAGATTCGACACGACAAACCCAGGCCATAGAATTGCGTATGGAGATGGACAATTGCAACCGGGGAAACAATGCCCCATGCCCATGTCCTACAGCCGCGTGGATGGCTCTACCTATTGCCGGAGAGTGCTCAAGGAGTTAAGGGAAGATGCTAACGCTGGATGAATGGAAGCTGTTACGAGAAGAGATCCAGAAAGCCGTTGACTGGATGGACAGCAAACAGCCGGAAGATGCCATCCTCTCCCACCACGGCATCACCTACGGCGAGAAGATTGGCCCGATCACGCTCTCCTTTTGCATCGGGTATGGCAGCAGGGGTGTGTTTGTCTTTAACCACGAACATATGCACGATCTCAGCCTGCCCGAACACATGCGTAAGTCAGACTGGCAGGGCTATACCGAAGAAGAGATCGCCGCCATCCGCGAAACCGTGGAACATGCAACTCCCGTGGTGAGCGATTGGAACGGGGTTGGCTTCGGCACCTACTCCATAGCCATCGGCAAGCCGTGGGGTGATGGAGTGTACAGCGCCTTCTTAAATTACAGGAAGGCCGGATCGCAAATCTTTGACGATCAGTTCTGGATAGATAACCCGGTCAAAGTGACCAAGCCGGAGGGCTGGAGATGAGTGAAAAACGCAAATGGCGCTTCTTCCTGCTTTTGCGCAGCTTGGCAACGCTTATGTTCCTTTTAGCACTGCTTTCTGAGCTTTTGAGCCTATCTCCCTACTCCTTCACCGTGCTTGTGCTGGCCTTTCTGGTACTTGCCGCATCTACCATCCTGGTACCGGTGCCAGGAACATAAAGGAGGAAACGATGCAAAAATTGGTTACAGAATTCGTCAGATACCGGCCAACCACCAACGTCACGGAAGAGGCGCTTCTAAATCGCTTTGTCACATGGTTGGAAGACAGCAACCCCGCCTGTGCCATTGCGCCGGAGATGTTAGAGATTCTGGAGAAGCTGTGTGACTCGAAGGCCATCGACCACGAGGTACACGGCACGAAGGGCTTGTGGAAAGAGGCACGCAAGCTGGTTGCGAGGGGGAAACAATGAGCGAACCACTCTTTAACTTTAATAACCCAACTCAACTTGCTGCACTAATGACAGCGACAGAAGCCGTATTTGCGCCGATCCGCGAACAGGAACGCGCATCCTTGCGAGAGAGAGCGTGGCAACTCAAACAGACCGATGGTGAAGGATGGGCCATCGGGGAGATGGTCGAGCGTGCCTGCATTGTGCTCGATGCGATCGAGAGGGAATAGATGGCGCGGCGAGTGATGAGATGCCAGAGCGGTTGTGAAAAACCAACCCCGGCAACCTGGAAACATGGCACCTGGTACGCCTGTGACGATTGCATCAGGCCACTGTTAGGTAATCCGTTGGGAACATTTCTTAATATGTTCTTTGGCAAAGAACAAAAGAGCCCGGAGGAGATGTTCGAGGAAGGGTGGGGATCTACAATATACGGCACTGCCTACCGATCCGATGATTACTTTGATCCACCACCCAATTGGGACCAGGCCGACATGGAGGGGATGACAGTAAAGGTAGACGAAGGAGGAGACAGTGGAGCACCAGATTAAAATGCAGATCAATGTCAGGCACGATGACTGCCTGATCGAGATCGATCTTGGAGATGATAAGGGTTTGTTTAGCCTTGCCTTGCCGGACACAGATACCGAAGTGGAGCTTGTTAGAATGCTGGAGTGGGTGGTTAACACTGTTATAAAACAGATGCGTGAGCAGTTCTACAAAACCGTGGATCACAGGTTGGACTCTGTTGAGGAGCGCCTGGACATTCTTGAGGCTGACCTGGGATGACATTGGGTGAGTTGGAGGGGTTTGGATTTTATGGCGGTTTTCCACTAGGTGGAATGACCATCATAGAATCCCCGTTTCTCACCAAGGAAGAACAGGAAATTGTTCCTAGAACCTGGCGGGAACGCCTCTTCACCCGACCCTGGCGACTGTTCGAGAAAACAAAAACTGTAACCGTAAGAGTGCCCGACCCAGACCTCTATAGCGTGGCTGGCATGGTATATGGGCATCCAGTAACAGTCGCCAGGTTAAGGGAAAGTCTTGCCCTGGAAAGGATTGCCGACCGGAAATGAAAAAACTAATGTCAAGATCGGTGGCCATAACGTGCCACTCTCATTCGTGCGCGTGGGCCTGGTCAGTCCGTATACGCGCATCCTTAACCAATTCTGAGGAGGGGTAATGAAAGCTAGGAATATCGCGCTTATTGTATTCGCTTTGGCTTGTGTAGGATGCTTGATCATCGTCGCCTGTTCTGACATCCCAAGTAGTAGACCTGTCCTTGAAGCCGGGCCTGATAGTTATGCTGATGGCATAATCTGGATCAGAGTTAATTCACCCAGAGATGGCCTGCGCTGTTGGGTAGCCGAGATCGTTGATGACTTGAATGGTTTTGTATCCTACTGTGAGGAAGGGCCATGAATTGTAAGTTCCTTGTCCAGACTAGCGATGGGATGTACATGATCGAAACCAGGGCGGCAGATGAGGAAGCGGCACGCGAACAGCTAGAAGCCCTTGTGAGCGGCACCTTTGAAGTGCAGGGCATTGAACTGGCATATGCGGCAAGCAAACATTCGGGCTACACTTACATTGGAGTGCTCAACAGGTGGTATGAGGTTGACAGTGCTTGATCCTGTCCTGAAGGTCGGCAGTGCATTTGATTGGATCACGCCACTAAAGGCTTTCCTGAATCCGATCATCCACGGGCCGGTGTATACGTTCATGATCACATACTCCAGTTGCCCATA
>JABAHP010004206.1_pt1 | contig 16334 bp, 15 predicted proteins | sample 7062081 | NCBI WGS metagenome assembly JABAHP01 (sample SAMN14534357, study PRJNA622989) | marine sediment metagenome | biome: marine biome [ENVO:00000428]; feature: marine pelagic biome [ENVO:01000023]; material: deep marine sediment [ENVO:00002113] | place: India: Gulf of Kutch | collected...
CAAACCGCGGCTCTACCTGGCGGAGAGCGACTTCCAGCGGGAGGACGACAACGCCTTCCGCGTCCAGAGAGGCGAGGGGGTGTGGACCATCCGGCGGCGGGAAGGGGGCCGAGAGTCGCGGCTGTCCTGGGAGAGCGACAGCGGCGAGATGGGCTTCGAGAACGATCTGTTGGAAATGAGCATCTCCCCCGATTTTCGGATCGAGTCCATGGAGTTGAAGGAGGCGTTCCAGGGAGAGTTCTCGCTGAGTGGCCCGGCGGAAATGGCCGTGATTCTGAAGGGAATCGTCACCTCCCTCTCCTTCCTGCCCTTCGATCACAGGGCATAATCCGCCCTCTGAGAGAATATCCAATACCCAATCTCCAGTACCCAATACCTGACACCAAGGAGCCAACATCGAGCATGCGCAAACAGCCCAACTCCCGAATGTGCTTCCTCTGCGGCCGACAGAACCCGATCGGACTGCACCTGGACTTCTACGAGGATCCCGAGACTGGGCAGGTGCGGGCCGAGTTCACCGTCCCTGAAGAGTTTCAGGGCTACCCGGGCGTCGTCCACGGCGGCATCGTCGCCGCTGTCCTGGACGAGGTCGCCGGGCGGGCGGTGATGCTGGGCGGTTCCGACGAGAACCTGATGGCGACGGTGCGTCTCACCGTTCGCTACCGCCGCCCGACCCCCACCGAGACGCCGCTGACGGGCGTGGGCTGGGTGGAGCGGGCGGGGGCGGTGGGCGCGCGGGTGGCCGGCGAGATCCGCCTGTCCGACGGCACCGTCACCGCCGAGTCTGAGGCTGTCCTGGCCAACGTGCCGGAGGAGTTCCGCGCCCGGTGGGCGGAGGAGCAGCAGTTCTGGCGGGTATACGATTAGCAGTCGATGGAGAGGGGGCAGTATGGGCGAATACGACGTCTACGCCGCGACCTACGACGTGAAGTACGGCGAGTTCACGGAGGACATACCCTTCTACGTTGAGGAGGCCCGCCGGGCCGAGCCGCCGGTTCTGGAGCTGGCCTGTGGCACGGGGCGGGTGCTGATCCCCGTGGCCCAGGCGGGCGTGCGCGTGGTTGGCCTGGATGCTTCCCCGGCAATGGTGCAAGAATGCCGCCACAAGGTCGCGGAGTTGCCGGAGGAGGTGCAGGCGCGCATCACGCTGGTCGAGGCCGACATGCGCGACTTCGCTTTCGACGAGCGATTTGGCCTCGTCTACTGCCCGTTTCGCGCCTTTCTGCACTTGATGACGACCGAGGATCAGATCGCCGCCCTGCGTAACATCCACGCCCACCTGCGCGACGGAGGCCGGTTCGTGCTCAACTTCTTCAACCCGAACCCGGCGCACATCGCTGAGGGGGCCAGCCGAGGTCGAGGCCTGGCCAAGATTGGCAAAGAGTTCATCCATCCGGAGAGTGGTAATCGGATCATCGAATGGTCCACGCTGGGGCACGACCCGGTCGAGCAGCGTGTCGAGATGTACTTCATTCACGACGAGGTGGACGCCAGCGGCCAGTTGCTCCATCGTACCTACAAGCCCATGCGACTGCGATGGATCTATCGCTACGAGTTCGAGCACCTGTTGGCCCGCTGCGGTTTCGAGCTGGACGCTCTGTACGGCGGCTTCGACCGGCGCCCGTTCACAGACGTGCATCACGAATTGATCTGGGTTGCCCGGAGGGTCTGATGCTTGCCGGATCTCTGCATCCAGTGGAGCCGCGGGGGCACCCGGGGTGAGGCTCGTTCGGGTGGGTGAATCGCTCAGTTCAAGAGAAAAGGCGCGGGGAACTCCCCGCGCCTTCGGTTCTTCTACGCCTTCTTCTGCGTTATAGTCCTGGCACGCTGCGCCGCAGGATCTCGTACTGCTCCAAAGCCCGTCCCGCCCCCAGCGCCGTGCAGGCGATCGGGGCATCGGCCACGTAGGCCGGCACGCCCGTCTCGCGCGTCACCAATTCATCGATCTTGCGCAGCATCGCCCCGCCGCCCACCAGGACCATCCCGCGGTCGATGATGTCCGACGATAGCTCCGGCGGCGTCTTCTCCAGCACCGCTTTGACCACGCTGAGCATCGCTGCCAGAGGCTCGGCGAGGGCCTCGGTCACCTCCTCGGAGGTGATGGTGATGGTGTGGGGCAGTCCGGCGACCTGATCGCGGCCCTGGACCTCGATCTGCAGGTCGTCCTCTAGCGGCAGCGCCGCGCCGATGCGGATCTTGATCTCCTCCGCCGTCGGCTGACCGATCATGAGGTTGTATTTGCGCCGCACGTAGCCCGCGATGGCTGCGTCCATGCGCAGGCCACCGATGCGGATCGAGTTTGCCGCTACAATGCCGTTCATCGCAAGGACGGCCGCCTCCGTCGCTCCACCGCCCAGGTCGACGACCATGTTGCCTGACGGTGTCCCGATCGGCAAGCCGGCCCCCAGTGCACTGGCCAATGGCTCGGGTATCAGGTGCGCCCGGCCAGCGCCGGCTTCGAGCGCGGCCTCGCGTACCGCTCGCTGTTCCACGCTCGTCACCCCATAGGGCACGCTGACCATCAGTCGGGGCTTGAACAAGCGCAGGCGCCCGCTGGCCTTGCGGATGAAGTACTCCAGCATGCGTTGCGTCACCCGATAGTCCGCGATGACGCCGTCGCGCATGGGGCGCATCACCTCGATGGCATCGGGCGTGCGGCCCAGCATCGCTTTGGCCTCTTCACCCACGGCCACGATCTTGTATTCCTCGGACGAGATGGCGACGACCGAAGGTTCCTGCAGGACGATGCCCTGTCCTACCACATTCACCAGCACGTTCACTGTGCCTAGGTCAATCCCTAGCTGTTTGCCGAGCATCCAGTCTCCCTCTCGCTAGTCGCTCTCGCCTGTTTCTGGGTATGACGGCCGGACGCGCCGCCGTCGCCGTCTTGCCACCTTGAGCCGCACGTCAGAGCGCCGCAGCGCGACCTCGGTCAACCGCCGCTCCTCTGGCGGCGCTTCGCTCAGCATCTGCAGCGCTCGCTGGCGGGCCGCCTCGGCCCGCTCGATGTCGATCCCCTCAGCCCGCTCGGCCGCGTCGGCCAGGACGGTGACCCTATCGGGCAGGACGTGCATGAAGCCGCCGTAAATGGCGAAGTAGTACTCCTCGTCGCCCACGCTGACGCGCAGTTCCCCCGTTGACAACTGGGTGATCAACGGCGCGTGGTTGGGCAGGATACCCAACTGCCCGTCGATGCCCGGCGCGAGTACCATGTCCACTTCGCCACTGTACAACTCCCCCTTTGGAGAGACCACGGTCAATTTGAAAGTGGCCACGCATGTCCCCCTATCTGGTGACGGTCAGCACGTGGGCGCTCGCCTACGCCAACTGCATCTCTCGGGCCTTGTCCACCGCTTCGTCTATCGTTCCGATGAACAGGAACGCATCCTCCGGCAGGTGGTCGTGCTTGCCCTCCAGGATCTCGCGGAATCCGCGCACCGTCTCAGCGATGGAGACGTATCGGCCCGGCTGGCCGGTGTACCGCTCGGCGACGAACATCGGCTGCGAGAAGAACTTCTCAATACGCCGGGCGCGCGCGACGGTCTGCTTGTCCTCCTCCGACAGCTCGTCGATGCCCAGGATGGCGATGATGTCCTGCAGGTCCTTGTACCGCTGCAACACCCTCTGGACCTCGCGGGCGGTGTCGTAGTGCTCCTCCCCGACGACCCGTGGGTCCAGGATGCGGGAGGTGGACGTCAGCGGGTCGACCGCCGGATAGATGCCCTTCTCGACGATGGCCCGTTCCAGCGCGATGGTCGCGTCCAGGTGGGCGAAGGTCGCCACTGGCCCCGGGTCGGAGTAGTCGTCAGCCGGCACGTAGACCGCCTGCATCGAGGTGATGGAGCCCTGCCCGGTGCTGGTGATGCGCTCCTGAAGCTCGCCCATGTCGGTGCCCAAGGTGGGTTGATAGCCAACCGCGCTGGGCATGCGCCCCAGCAGCGCTGAGACCTCCATCCCCGCCATCACGAAGCGGTAGATGTTGTCGATGAACAACAGCACGTCCAGCCCTTGGTCGCGGAAGTACTCGGCCATGGTCAGGCCGGTCAGGCCGACGCGGAAGCGCACGCCCGGCGGCTCGTTCATCTGGCCGAACACCATGATGGCCCGGTCGATCACGCCCATCTCGGTCAGCGCGTTGTAGAACTCTGTCCCCTCGCGGCTCCGCTCCCCCACACCGGCGAAGACCGAGACACCCTGGTGATACTTCGCCATGGTGTACATCAACTCGGTGACGATGATGGTCTTGCCCACGCCCGCGCCGCCGAATACGCCGGTCTTCCCACCCTGGGTGAACGGGGCGATCAGGTCGATCACCTTGAGGCCGGTCTCGTGGAACTCGGACTGGGTGGACTGGTCGTCGAACGGTGGGGCGAGGCGGTGGATGGGATATCGCTCGGTCGCTTCCACCGATCCCCGACCGTCAATCGGCTCGCCCAGGACGTTGAACAGGCGGCCCAGCGTGACCTCTCCAACCGGAACGGAGATCGGCCCGCCGGTGTTGACGACGGACATGCCTCGCTGCAATCCGTCGGTGGTGTCCATCGCCACGCAACGCACCCAGTTGTTCGGCAACTGCTGCTCGACCTCCAGCACCAGTCTATGACCGTCAACGGGGACTTCCAGGGCGGTGTGCACCTCTGGCAGCTGGTCCGGCGGAAACGCCACGTCCACCACGGCGCCCTTGACCTGCACGATTCGACCCGATGGGGTTTGGGACTTCGGACTTGAGATTTGAGATTTGCGCTCCATACACCACCTGCTCCTAGGTTTTAGATCTACGCTGCCTGCGCCTGGGCCTCCGCCCCGCCCGCGATGTCGAGGATCTCGCGCGTGATGCCCCGCTGGCGGGCCTTGTTGTAATCGAGCGTCAGGTCATCGACCAATGCGGCCGCGTTTTCCGTCGCGTTGCGCATAGCCACCATGCGGGCCGCGTGTTCGCTGGCCTGCGCCTCCAGCACCGCCTGGTAGACCTGTAGCTCGGTGAAGCGGGGCAGGACGGCATCCAGAATGGCGGCAGCGTCGGGCTCATAGATGTACTCCGCGACCGGCGCTGGCTGCACATCCACGATGTATTCCACCATCGCCTGCATCTCCCCCAGTTCGGTGGGGCTGAGGGGAAGCAGCTGTTGAATCACCGGGCGCTGGATCAGCAGATTGACAAAATCGGTGCGGGCCAGGTGAACCTCGTCCGCTCGGCCCTCCAGGAATTCGTCGATGGCAGCGCGGGCGATTCCAGACACGTCGGTCATACTGGCGACGACCGGTATGTCGTGGAACTCGGCTACGACTTCCGCTCCCATGCGCCACATAATGTCACGGGCCCGCTGTCCGACGGTGATGTAGCGGACCGGGACGCCGCGCTTTTCGACGAAATCGAGCGCGGTGCGCACGATGTTCTGATTGTACGCACCGCACAATCCCCGATCGCCGGCGATGAGAACGACGAGCATATGCTCCACTGGCGTGCGCCGAGTCAGCAATGGATGCAGTGCCTCATCGGAGGCGGCGGCCAGGTGCACGATGACCTGCCACGCCGATCGGGAGTAGTCCCGCGTCGCCAACACGGCCGCCTGTGCCTTGCGCACCTTGGACGCTGCAACAGCCTGCAGCGCCCGGGTCACCTGTGCCATGTTGCGGATGCTTTGAATGCGTCTCAGGATCTCCCGTGCCGTAGCCACAATCTATCTCCTCACCGCCTCTGTCCTATGCAGCCCACGTCGAGTTGAATTCCTCCAGCGCGGCCTGCAGTTTGGCCTCGGTCTCCTCGCTGAGCTCCCCTTGTGTGGCAATGTCGGCTCCAATCTCTGGGTGCTGCGTGCGTGTGAACGCGAGCAGATCCAACTCGTACTGGCGCATCTTGTCCAGGGGCACGGAGTCGCAATAGCCCTGTGTGCCCGCGTAGATGATGATCACCTGCTCGTCCAGCGGCACCGGCTCGTACTGGGGCTGCTTGAGGATCTCCGTCAGCCGCTGGCCTCGCTCCAGCCGCCGCAGCGTGGCCTCGTCCAGGTCGGAGCCAAATTGGGCAAAGGCGGCCAGTTCTCGGAACTGGGCCATCTCCAGCCGCAGTCGCCCCGCCACCTGCTTCATCGCCCGCGTCTGCGCGTCGCCCCCCACGCGGGAGACGGAGATGCCCACGTTGATCGCCGGGCGGATGCCCGCGTTGAACAGGTCCGTCTCCAGGTAGATCTGGCCGTCGGTGATGGAGATGACGTTGGTGGGGATGTAGGCGGAGATGTCGCCCACCTGGGTCTCGACGATGGGCAGGGCGGTCAGGCTGCCCCCTCCCCGATCGGCGTGCAGGCGGGCCGCGCGCTCCAGCAGCCGCGAGTGCAGGTAGAAGACGTCGCCCGGGTAGGCCTCGCGGCCGGGCGGCCGGCGCAGCAGCAGGCAGACCTGCCGGTAGGCCCAGGCGTGCTTGGTCAGATCGTCGTACACGACGAGCGCGTCCTGGCCCTGCTCCATGAACTCCTCGCCGATGGCGCAGCCGGCGTAGGGAGCGATGTACTGGACAGCCGCTGGCTCCGAGGCGGAGGCGACGACGACGACCGTGTGTTCCATCGCCCCGTATTGCTCCAGCGTCGCCACCACCTGGGCCACCTGGGCCCGCTTCTGCCCGATCGCCACGTAGATGCAGAGCAGGTCCTTACCGCGCTGATTGATGATCGTATCCAGGGCGATGGCCGTCTTCCCGGTCTGGCGGTCGCCGATGATCAGCTCGCGCTGCCCCCGGCCGATGGGGGTCATCGCGTCTATCGGTTTGATGCCAGTCTGCACCGGGGTGTCGACGTTTTGCCGGTCGACCACGCCCGGCGCGATGCGCTCGACGGGGCGATATCGGTCGGTGGCGATCGGTCCCTTTCCGTCCACGGGCTGGCCCAGCGCGTCCACCACGCGGCCAAGGAGGGCGTCTCCCACAGGGACGGACACGATGCGCCCCGTTACCCGCACCGTCTCCCCCTCCTCGACGTCCGTGTAGTCGCCTGTGACGATGATGCCGACGTTGTCGTCCTCCAGGTTGAAGGCGATACCAGGGACACCACCCTCGAACTCGACCAACTCGTTCAGGCGGGCGTTCGCCAGCCCTGATGCGCGGGCGATCCCATCACCGACCTCGATGATGGTGCCGACATCCACCGCCTCGATGGTTGGTTGGAAGTCCTCGATCTGTCCGCGCAGTGTGACTGCCAGGTCCTGCATAATGTCGTGGGTTTCGGTTTCAGCCATTGGCTACCTCTCGGGTCTTGAGTAATGAAGGCATAGCGATTTGCCGCCTGTCTGCCGTTATGGGGACGTGACGGCCGAATGATACACGATTTTCAGGGATTTGTCCAGTATCGTGAAGCTAGCGACGGTCCAGGATCAGGTGTATCAGGTCGCGTCGCCACGGACGCTTGCGGCGCAGGTAGTCGATGCATTGGCTGAAGCGACAGGGCTCGAAACCAAAGTGGCGTGGGATGGTTCCCAGGTCCGTGGCAGTGCCCACGGTGAGCAGATCGGGCCACCAGGGTGGGGTGGGAGTGCGTGGCAGCAGCGCATCGGACAGCGCGATGGCGCCTTGCATCAGGGGCATGCGCACACGCACCAGGCGCCGGCGCAATCCTGCTGCGGCCAGTACCTGTGTCACCATTTGCTCGAAGGTGAAATGCTCCGGCCCGCCGAGGGCGACCGTCTGCCCGATGAATTCGTCTCGGTCCAACGTCGCCAGGATGCACGTCGTCAGATCCACGACCCACAACGGTTGGAAGCGGGATAGCCCGGGGTCGGGGATAGGGAGCACGAAGGGGATGGCCTTCGCCAGCATCACCAGTACGTTGGTGAAGACATCCTCCGGACCGTAGACGATGGGTGCCTGGAGGATGGTAGGCTCTAGCTCGCCTTCGCTGACTGCGGTCTCTGCTTCGCCCGTGGCGCGGAATATGGGGTAGGCGGAGGCCTGGTCTGCCCCCACCCGGCTCACGTAGACGAGGCGGCGCACGTCTGCCTCCTGTGCCGCCGTGATGAGGTTGGCTGTGCCCGTAACGTGTCTGCGTAGCGCGCGCTCGTCCCGGAGATCCTCCTCTTCCGTCAGGTGAACGATCGCTGTCACGCCCTGCATCGCCGTGCGCAGAGCGGGCAGATCCCTCATGCTGGCGGATACGGTGGAGAAGAGGACGCCTGTAGCCAGGCGCTGCTCGCGCCGGGACGGGCGTAGCAGACAGCGCATCTGGCGCTGTTCAGCCGCCAGGCGTAGAACAACGGCGCGCCCCACGAAGCTCGTGGCACCGGTGATCAGGATCATTGCATCCCCCCTTTCGCGGGAGAGATTATACCACCGATGCCGATGCAGGCCNNTGAAAAGCGGGCTATAATACGCAGCGTCGCTGCCCCGCGCTGGTCCGGCGGAATACCCACGTAAGGAGCAGGTTTCTATGAAAGAGGTACAGGCGGTCACCGACGTGCTCATCGAGAACGTCGAGCGCGTGATCATCGGCAAGCGGGATATCATCGAGCTGATCAGTATCGGCTTGCTTTCGCAAGGGCACATCCTGATTGAGGACGTGCCCGGCGTAGGCAAGACCATGCTGGCTCGGGCGCTGGCCAAGTCGCTTGGCTGCACGTTCCGCCGCATCCAGTTCACGCCCGACATGCTGCCCTCGGACGTGACGGGCGTCTCGATCTTCAACCAGAAGACGCGCGAGTTTGAATTCCGCCCCGGTCCGATCATGGCCCAGGTCGTCCTGGCCGACGAGATCAACCGCGCCACGCCCAAGACCCAGGCGGCCCTGCTGGAGGCGATGCAGGAGCGGCAGGTCACCGTGGATGGCGTGACCTATTCGTTGCCGCACCCTTTCCTCGTCATGGCCACTCAAAACCCGATCGAGTATGAGGGGACGTTCCCTCTGCCCGAGGCTCAACTGGACCGCTTTCTGATGCGCATTCGACTGGGCTATCCCGATCAGGACGACGAGATCCAGATCCTCGATTCGCAGCAGTACGTCCACCCCTTGACGAAAATCGAGCAGGTCGTGGACGTCGAGGCGCTCACCACCGCCCAGGAGAGGTTGAAAGACGTCTACGTAGACCCATTGGTCAAGCGCTACATCGTGGATATGATCGCGCAGACGCGCCGCCACGCCGACATCTATCTGGGGGCCAGTCCGCGCGGATCGCTGGCGCTCTACCGCACCGGCCAGGCCCGGGCGGCGATTTTGGGGCGAGACTACGTCCTTCCCGATGACATCAAGGCCCTGGCGACACCGACGTTGGCGCACCGGCTCATCGTCAGCCCATCGGCGCGGCTCCGGGATGTCACGGGCGCGACGGTGATGCGCGAGATCCTATCCGCCTTGCCCGTGCCGGGCGCCCGTGTGCGGGCGGGGTAGACGAGGGGCGAGAGGGTGCGGACGGTACGCCGGGCGTGGGTGGTGTTGGCCCTGGGGTTGATCTGTCTGGTGGCGGCCCTGATCACCGGGCGCGACCTGTATTATCATCTCACGTATCTCCTCGTCGGGACCCTGCTCATATCGGCCCTGTGGGCCTGGTCGGCCACTCGGGGGCTGCGTCTCAAGCGCTACACCCGCACCTCTCGCGCTCAGGTGGGCCGTCCGCTGGAGGAACACTTCTCGCTGCGCAATACCTCGTGGCTGCCGAAACTGTGGGTCACCGTTCGCGACGACTCGGACCTGCCCAACCATCGAGCCAGCCGGGTGGTCCAGAACCTCAGGCCGCGCCGGCAGTATGCCTGGACGGCGCGCACCCTGTGTGAGCGGCGTGGGCGCTTCCGCCTGGGGCCCGTTGTCATCTCCAGCAGCGATCCGTTGGGGCTGTTCGAGTTTCAGCGCAGGCTGGCCCGGACGGGCAGTATCGTGGTCTATCCGGCCACCGTGCCTGTGCAGAGTTTCCCCGAGCCCGTGGGCTTCTTGCCAGGGGGCGACGCGCTGCGCCGCCGCACCCACCACGTCACGACCAACGCCGCTGGCGTGCGGGAATACGTCCCGGGCGACGGCTTCAACCGCATCCATTGGCCCTCCACGGCCCACAAGAACCGGCTCATCGTGAAGGAGTTCGAGCTGGATCCCCTGGCGGACGCGTGGATCTTCCTCGACATGCAGCGTTCCGTCCATTTCGAGGTGCCGGTGGACGAGGCGGAGCGGGTCATGGGGGCGCGAGAGCCGTGGTGGAAGCGGGTGGAGCGGTTGCGGTTGGAGCCGAGCACCGAGGAGTATGCCGTCACCGCGGCTGCCTCCGTGGCCGAGTTCTTCGTCCGGCACAAGCGGGGCGTGGGGTTGGCCACCTATGGGCAGCGGCGCGAGGTCATCCAGGCTGACCGCGGGGAGCGGCAGTTGGGCAAGATCCTGGACGCACTGGCCGCGCTGCGGGCTGAGGGGGACGTGCCGTTCCGCGAGGTGCTGAGCGCGGAGGGCGGCCGGCTGACCCGGCGCACCGTCGTGGTCGCCATCAGCCCATCGGTGCGCGAGGAGTGGGTACAGACGGTCCTGTTTCTCGACCGGGCGGGACTGCGCGTCGTCACCATCCTGGTGGACGCGGCCAGTTTCGGCGGTCCTCCTGGCGCCGATCGGCTTCAGGAGCGGCTGCTGGCGGCCGGGGGCGTCGTCATTCTCCTGCGCAATGGGGACTCGCTCCAGGAGGCGTTGAACGTCCTTCCTGCGGCTCGGAGGGTTCCGGTGCTGCCGTCGATCTACGCCGTCCCGACAACCGCCGGATGAGACCCACCGTGGCGGCCTCGAGCTGCGACTGATAGCGCCAGAAGAGCCACGCCAGCGCGGCCGATCCGCCGCCCAACGGGATCCACGCCCACCACGGCAGGTCCGTGGCGTAGGCCCCCACCCAGCAGGAGACGAGCACGCCCGGCCACCGCCCCAGCGCGGCCAGCACGACCATGGGGAGGATCGGTAGCGGACTGAGGCCGATCACGAAACAGACGATGTCATCGGGCAGGAGGGGGAACAGGAAGACGAGGAAGAAGAACAGCGGTCCCTGGTGGCTGGCAATCCGGTCCCAGCGGGCCAAGGCTTCCGGCCCTGCCAGGTGCTCGACCAGCGGCCGCCCGAACCAGCGTCCTAGGGCCATCGCCAGCGTCGTTCCTAGTATCAGCCCGGCCATGCTGTAGAGCGTGCCCAGCCACACGCCGTACAGGTAGCCGTTCACCAACCCCACGAATTGGCCGGGTATGGGGGCCAGCAGCACCTGCGCCACGTTGAGCCCGATGGTGATCAGCGGCCCCCAGGGTCCGAAACCCGCCACCCATTCCCGGATGCGCTCCTGGTCGCCATACAGGGCCCACAGTGGCTCGCGCCAGTACCACACGGCCGCAGTGCCGCCGACGACCAGCGCCACCAGGAGCGTTATGCGTATCCAGGGAGGCGTCTCACGGCCAGGCCCGCTCACGGCTGCCCTTCCACGGGCAAGGGCGCACCACGCCGGGGCGGCTTCAGCCCCAGCGTGAGGAGGAAGCCGACCGCCACGACCGCCGCCGTCACGCCGAAGAGCGTGGGGTACGAGGTCGCCTCCAGCAACCATCCGCCAGCGATGGGCACCAGTGTCAGCAGTCCCATGATCGTGTTGCCCAGGCCGACGTAGGCCGCGCGCATCCCGTCCGGCGCGATCTCCAGCAGATAGTTGAAGAAGCCCATCATCAACGCGCTGTTGATGATTCCCAGCGCCACGTAGACAGAGGGGTATGCCTGGGTTGGCCAGCCGCCGCTGCCCGCCAGGTGTGCCAGCAGCGCGATCAGCGGCCCGATCGCGGCGGCGGCGCTCCCGATGCGGGCCACGTAGCGCGGCCCCCAGCGCTCGCTGACCAGGCCCAGCACGGCGCTGGCGACCATCCCGGACACCGTCTGCGCGACTACGAAGCCGCCGACGATGCTCAGCGGCAGGCGCAGGACGTCCGACGCGTGCACCACGTAGAATGGAGTGGCCAACCCCATCATGCCGACCAGGAGGCGGCAGATCATCAGGCGCCGAAAGGCGGGGTCATCCACCAGGAGTCGGAGCCAACCGCCCTGTGGCCCACCGTCGGCCTGGGGGTCAGTGTGTTCGGGCGGGGGTTCGCGGATCAGGATCATCGCGAACGCCGAAGGAACGAGCGCTAAGCCTGCCAGCGTGAAGAGCAGCGCGTAGTCGCCCGGGAACGGTCGGCGATCCAGGATCAGCCCGATCAGTGTGCCCACCCCGATCCCCGCCAGCCCGCTGATGAACTGGGCCATCCCCATCAGCCGGCTGCGCCCCTTCAGCGGGATGGCGCGCGCGAATATGTCGAACCAGGCCACGCTGGCCACCCCATCGGTGGCGGCGAAGAGGCCCAGGCAGGCGAAGAACAGGCCCAGCGTGGCCGCGGGATAGCGGCCCAGGCCGGCCCACAGCCCCAGCGCCACCACCAGGAGCATCGCGCGCCCGGTCATCCCAGCGATCATGTACGGCTTCTTGCGCGGCTTGTCGTTGATCAAGCGGGCGACCGCCAGTTGGGGCAGCAGCCAGCCGCCGCTGAAGACCGTGCCCACCAGCCCGATCACGGGCGCCGAGTCGGTCAGTTGGCCGACGAAGGCGGGCAGCACGCTGCTGGGGTTGATGAACGTGAACGCGATTCCGAAGCAGACGTAGTCCACCAGGAAGGCCACGAAGTTCCAGCGGTAGTGGGGCGGCAGCGGGTCGGGATTCTTGCGCACGGCGAAAGTGTACCACGAAGTCCCGCACCGTCAAGCGAGTTGGTGATTAGCAGTTAGCCGTTGGCAGTTCGCAGCTAGCGGCGGCAGCCTGTGGTGCGCATAGGCCTTGCGGAAGCAGTGTCACATTTGCCGATCTGCCGACTTGCAGATTTGCCCATTTTCCAGATTTGGCTATACTTTTACCAGGGCGAAGCGAGGTCGGTAACTATGCTGGATGAACTGCTGATCCACACGATCGGCCACAGCGACCATACCACGGCAGTGTTCGTCGAGCTGCTGCGTGGGCATGGGATCACGCTCGTCGTGGACGTGCGCAGCCAGCCCTACAGCCGCTGGGCGCACCAGTTCAACCGCGAGACCCTGGCCCGCGACCTGCAGGATGCCGAAATCAGCTACCGGTTCATGGGCGACGCGCTCGGGGGCCGTCCTGTCGCCCCGAGCGGGCAGGGCTCTGAAGGGGAGTGGGTCGACTACGGGCGCATGGAGCGGATGCCCACCTACCAGGCCGGCGTTGACCGACTGCTTGGGCTGGCCCAGGCCGAACGGGTGGCCGTGATGTGCAGCGAGGGCGATCATCGCCGCTGTCATCGCCATTTGCTCATCGCGCAGACGCTGCTGGGGCGCGGCGTGCGCGTGCTCCACATCCAGCCCGACGGCACGACGGTCGAGGGGGAACCGGTGGCTCAGCAACTCTCCCTGTTTGGATAGCGAGGACGATGACGTCTAGCACAGACCATCCGCCGTCCATCCTCTATACAATCGGCTGCCAACGCAAGCCGCTGGCGACGTTCATCGGCCAACTGCGCCAGGCTGGCGTGGACGCGGTGATCGACGTCCGCCTGCGCAACACCTCCCATCTGGCCGGGTACACCAAGCGGGATGACCTGGCCTTCCTGCTTCAGGAAGGGTTCTCCATCGCCTACGAGCATCACCCCGAACTGGCCCCCACGCCCGAGATCCTCGACGCCTATCGCGACGACCAGGACTGGGCGGCCTACGAATCCCGCTTCCTCCCCCTTCTGGCGGAACGGGCGGCCGAGGAGGTGGGACGCGAGATCCTGGCCCGCTATCGGGCTCCGTGCCTTCTGTGCCGTGAATCGACCTCCGACCACTGCCACCGCCGTCTCGTCGCCGAGCACTGGGCCAGCCACATACCGGGACTGACCGTCGTTCACCTGTAGCGGCTGACCTACCACTTACCAATCTACCAATTTACCAATTCACCAATCCAGAAGGAGCCCGCCATGCCCCCTCAGGAGGTCCTCATCCTGGCCATGAGCAAGATGCTCAGCGGCATCTGTACGGCCGGGTTCACGCGCGAGCCCGACCCCGTCACTGGGCTGCGCTGGGTGCGCCCGGTGCGCGAGTTCGATACCATCTTGCCGGGCGACATGACCGATGCCGACGGGCGACTGGTCCAGTGCAGCGACGTGGTCGAGTTGAACCTGCTCGCGCCGCGCCCCGATCCGCCCCACGTCGAGGACTGGCTCACCGATTTCGTCCGCCACCGTCCCCGGCTGTTGCGTCGCCTGGAGGGGGAGCGACGGGCGCGCTTCTTCGCCCGGCACCTCGACCGTGCCCCGGAGGACGTGCTGGTCGAGCACACCCGCTCGCTGTGCCTCGTGCGGCCGGAGCAGGTGTGGGCGCGCTTCTCGTTGGATCGCTATTCCGGCAAGTACCAGGCGCGCATGGGCTTCGTGTTGGCGGGTGATGCCAATCATCCCCGGGCCACGGGCCGGCGCGGTGTCTCCGTGACCGACCTCAAGTGGCACGCGCTGGGCCGGACCTGGCTGGGCGAGGGTGGCGGCCGCCTGACGTTGGACCACGACGCGCTCTGCGAGCGGCTGGGCGCCGAGGCGCTGTACCTGGCCGTGGGGCTCAGCCGCAACTGGCAGGGTGAGTACTGGCCTCTCGTCGTCGGCGTGCACGTCGTGCCGGATTACGAGGCGGAGGTCAATGGCCAATGACCAATGAGCAAATGCCAAATGAACAAATGACGGATGTACTGGCTAGGTTAGGGCTCGCTCCTCAGCAGACACTGCACCTGGTAGGCAATCAACGGAGCCGTCTGCTCAATTTCCTCCTGCGCTGGGAGCATGTTGAGACGCTTCACGCCTGCCTGGACGTTCTGATCCCGGCCAATCCGACCCTCGTCTCGCTGCCCGATCTGCGGGCGAAGGGGTTTCTGGCCGAGGGCCGGGCCGACGATGCCTTGGCTGTGATGCGGGCGCGGCTCGAGCGCAAGGCCTCCACCACCGCCCGCGCCTTGTTGGCTCGCATTCATCTGGCCCGCGGTGATGGAGATGCTGCCCATCAGATCGCCCGCGCGCTCATCGAGGAGCGGGAGGACAGCCCGATGGCCTGGGGACTGCTGGGGGAGGTCGCACTGGCGCGGGGGAAGACGCAGGCTGCCTTGGCCGCCTACCGCCGCCTGAGCGAGCTGCGGCCCCAGGGCCGCGCCTACCTGCTGGGTATGGTCTCCCTCTACCAGGCCCGCGACGATTGGGTGACCGCCAGCGGCTACGCCGTGCGCTTGCTGCGCGCCGCCGACGCGGAACATCCGCTGACCGTCGCATACCTGCGCCGGCTGCGCGACTACTTCCGGGCCAGCGGGGAGGAGACCCGCGTCGCCGACCTGGAGGCCGAGCTGGCGCGCCGCTATGCAGCCGAGCTGGCCGAGCTGCGGGCCGCGCTCTTCCCAACTCCCCGAGAGCGACCTGCTCCTGTCCCCGCCCCCCGTCCCGGCCCGGCGGAGGAACCCCCGCCCGCCGAGTTTCTGCCCACCTTCGACCAGGTACCTGTCTCCGAGGCGGAGCGGACGCGCATCACGGAGGCCGCCCAGCGGCTGTTTGGCTTCGCATCCCTCCTGCCGGGCCAGTTGGAGACCATCGCCTGCGTGCTGCGGGGCGAGGACGTGTTGACCATCCTGCCCACCGGCGGCGGTAAGTCGCTGTGCTACCAGCTCCCGGCGCTGCTGGCCGAGCGGGCCGGTCAGGAGCCTACCGAACGGGGTACGACGCTGGTCATCTCGCCGCTCGTCGCACTGATGAAGGACCAGGTCGACTCGCTGCCAGCGGGGCTGCGCCGTCGGGCGGCCAACATCGACTACAGCCTGGACAGGGACGCGCGCCGCCGGCGCATGGAGCAGGCCGCCGATGGAGCCTACCGGCTGGTCTACGCCGCCCCGGAGCGGCTGCGCCAGCCCCCCTTCCTGCACGCGCTGCGGCGCGCGGGCGTCGACCGGCTGGTGATCGACGAGGCGCACTGCGTCAGCGTGTGGGGCCACGACTTCCGGCCCGACTACCTGAGCATCGGGCGGGCCCGGCGGGCGCTGGGCGACCCGCCGCTCCTGGCGATGACGGCGACGGCACCGGCGCGCGTGCGGCGGGACATCTTGCGTCACCTGGGCGACGCGTCAGCCGGGCGTGACCTGCGCATCGTCGCTGGCGACGTGACCCGCCCCAACCTGCAACTGGAGGTCTTCCACGCCCGGTCGACCGACGAGAAACTGGGCCGGCTGCTGGCCTTCTGCCTGGCCGAACCCGGCAGCGGCATCGTGTACGCCGGCACCCGCGCCCGCTGCGAGAGGCTGGCCGCGCTGCTGCGCGCACGCGGCGTCGTCGCCGGCCACTATCACGCGGGTATCAGCGACCGGGCCGAAGT
>JABAHP010010371.1_pt3 | contig 16332 bp, 24 predicted proteins | sample 7062081 | NCBI WGS metagenome assembly JABAHP01 (sample SAMN14534357, study PRJNA622989) | marine sediment metagenome | biome: marine biome [ENVO:00000428]; feature: marine pelagic biome [ENVO:01000023]; material: deep marine sediment [ENVO:00002113] | place: India: Gulf of Kutch | collected...
GTCTCGCACCAAGAACATAGAATCCGCTGACCATATTAGATAATGCTCTTGAGAATGCAAGACCTATTGCGGTCCCGAAGATAGCTCCTCCCGTGATGAGAACATTTCCAGAGATAATGGATGTGGCAGATAATACAGATGTGATGGCAACACCAAAGAACAAAAGGCGTACTCCACTTATAGCCTCAGCAGGCACACCGACCCGGCGGAAAGACAGTGTGATACTTCTCATCACAATCAAGTAGATCACATAGAGTAGAAGGAGGAAAGGAATTACAGCAACAAGTTCTGCATAATCACCTAGACAAAATGTGGTTAGAAAAGTCCTAATGAGCTCGACAAATGGATTCTGTATCTCCTGCATTGGAAGGCACCACATTCTCAAGACCGGGTGAACCTATCATAAGTGCTACAGAAGGTATGATGGGTTGGTGGATTGCTGAAAAATGAACGGGTGCTCAACAGAGTGAGGAGATGGTAGTTCTCTGTTCGCCCGACTCCGTCAGCCTGTATTTTACAAGTCTGAAAATGGACTGTTCAGTCAAATCAAGAATAACTTCATTAGATACGATATTTGGTTCCAGTGCCCATCAAGATACTGGGAGTCAAACTGGAAGTTGTCACAAGAATCTGACCTTGAGTTATCGACTGAACAGACTGAGAAAGCCCTTGGTAAGATGATCAAGCAAGGAGTTGCTGTTCAGGTCAGGACATCTTTGACTGAGAGTGTATTCCTTGTAGGCTTTGCTCTTCTTCTCCAAGCTCCGAATACTGTGATTGGAATCCTTGCTGCAATCCCCTCAGTCACTCAATTTCTTCAGATTCCTGCAATAATTCTAGTTGAGAGATTACGCAATCGACGTCGATTAAACTTCATCACTCAGCTCGGAAATAGGCTGGGAGTTCTATTCATGGCTTTGATTCCGTTTCTTGCTACAGGACAGGTTGGACTGATACTATTAGTTGGTGCTATGGCTATTCAAAGCACTTTCACAGCACTAGGAGCACCAAGTTGGAACTCGTGGTTGACTGACTTAGTGCCTCCTGAACAACTTGGCAGATTCTTCTCAAAGAGGATGGCCTTGATGGGCTTGATGGGTATAGTTGTATCACTTCTTGGAGGTCGCTTCATTAGTAATTGGATGGCAGATGTTAGTTCAACTGACACTTTTGCTCAATTATCAGGATATTCGGTGATATTTTTCATAGCATTTCTAGCAGGGATGGTTGCCATCTACTTCACCAGAACTACTCCAGAGCCACCAATGAAGACACATCAGGAAAAAATCAGCTATTCAAAACTACTTGCAGAGCCATTCCAAGACGAGAATTATAGCAATCTTTTGAAGTTTTCAGCGGCGTGGGAGGTGAGTATATCATTTGCAGGTCCCTTCTTCACTGTCTATCTTTTGGATGTGAATAATCTCGGATTGGAGGTTGCTCTTGTAGCAGTACTCGTAGCAATTACACAGTTGACAAGTGTCATCTTTCTCCGATTGTGGGGACGACTATCTGATCGCTTTAGCAACAAGTCAATATTGCAAGTTGTACTACCTTTGTTCGTCATTGGTACTTTTCTTTGGACTTTTAGCCCCATAGCTGATTATTATGGATTTCTCATTCCCCTGCTTGTTTCGATTCACATTCTCAGTGGTTTCTCAGCAGCCGGAGTTAATTTGACTACTAACAATATCGGTATGAGGTTAGCCCCTCGTGGCAAATCTGTTTCATACCTTGCGGCTAAAGGTGTCGTCACAGCTATGATAGGTAGTATAGCACCTATCACTGCAGGAATATTCGCAGATCTCTTTGCGCCTCATACAATCGAGTTCTCTCTATCTTGGTTGATAGATGGAGAGCTCTTCACATTAATTCCAACATATAGCTTGTCCGGAATTCTTTTTCTCTTTGTCATTTCAACCATCATTGGTATCTATGCCATACATAGAATTGCACTTGTCAAGGAACCTGGAGAGGTGGAAGAAAGGATAGTGCTTGAAGCATTAATAGCAGAAACAAGACGAAATGTTAGAACTGTTTCAACAGTTGATGGTCTAAGACATACTTTCCAAGTACCAATTAAAGCAACTAAGAAAAGCCTAAGGCGAAGAAAAAAGAGGGCTGACGGACAACCCATCCGCAAAGATTCTGAACATAATGACCCTGAGAAGTAGTTGCGGGAAGGTTCCAAACCTCTTCTAACTAATCTGTCTTATGATTTCGTTTCCTCAGAGAGTGAGGAACATCTAGTGTGTCCATCTCTCTGTAGTTCGATCTATAATCATTTGAATCTTGGAGTCCTCAACAAGGTCAATTCGCCATGTGTTTACAGGAGTAGTTGTGCCATCCTTCGACACACAATCTCTGAAGATTCGAAGATTTTGAGAATTGAGGCGACTGCACTTCATTGCCATGCGATCATCACATTTGGTATGGGAGCATTCCGCGGTTGTGTTCATAAACCAAAGATTATCACCAAGCTTTGTAGCAACAATCAATGCTGGACAGTGTCTCACATTTTCTCTAAAGATAATATGATCCCCCTTAGCGATTTGTATATTGATTGGTTGTTTGGATTTATCTTGTATTTCATGAGATTCAGTATATTCGCAGAGTACTCTACGAGCACATTTCCTGAGTGAATCTAGAGAGGCTTCCGCAACGACTCCTTCATCTTGGTAACACGGTTTTTTTGCCGTCATTAAAGAATCCACCACATTCTATTTGATTTTGGAATAAAACCCATCAGTGAATCTACCTAATCTGTAGATACAACAGGCAAATACTTTCTCTCGTATTGTCTTCCCCTCAAGATGGTCATTTTGTCTGATTNNGAAGTATTGGATGAACCCCTTGGAGTTGTTGGTTTCCAAGTATGGGGATACATCCAGATCTCAACAATGCTCTTTGAGAATCCGGCTGATTCTGGAACACGACCGCGTAAGGTCTTCCGATACACTGTTAGGTCAACCCTACACCCTGTGGATGACCCATTCTTCTGGGAGACTCCACCCATATAGCTTCCTGATTTGAGACCATAGAAGTCCTTGACGTACTTGGGGACGTAGAAGATGTGGTAGTGACCCGCACCTTTCGTCAGTCTGGTTAGGAATCTCAAAGGCATTCTTGACTTCACCTCATTCTGGCTCTGTGTACTATATCCTCAGAATTAGCGTATATAATTGTATACAAAATGTATATAAATATGTCTATAATTGTATGCAATAAGTGTGAATAACCATGAGCGATGATATGATGATACGTGTACCTAGAGAACTCAAAAAACGTTTCAGCAACTTAGAAAAGAAGGGCTCTTGGAAAGGTTTTGCCGCTTTTGTTAGAGAAGCAATACGCATCCACTTAGATCGTCATGAAGAGATTGAAAGAGCCAATGGTTGAACCCCATTTTGAGGAGAAACTCAAGAGAGTCTACAACCAACCATGTTCCATTGGGGTTCTTACTGTTGATTCTGCAATTCATTGGCCAAGATGAAGTTTGAGCATTTAGACGCCTAATCGAGAGTGTAGACAAATTTATAACCATTTGTATACATAATGTATACAATAGTAAACATAATCGGAGAGGTGGTTGAAATGTTGAATGAAACTAAGCACAGGTCTGATACCAATCAGAAGAGAATGGGTGATGTAGTTTGGGTTGAGATTGCATCTGAGTGGGCATATTGGATTGATCCCGAATCATTCAACCTTAAACGTGTCAAGAAACGTGCACCTGTTGGTTCGGTAATCATTGTGAAAAACAGAGAAAAAATCGACGATGAGAGAACCTATGTCGAATCTTCATTCGGTGTGATTGCTGAAGAAGGAGTTGTGGAGCTTCCAAAGAAAGAAGTAAGCGAGATTCTTGCGAACCAGTTCATCGAATTCACAAAGTGGAAAAACCAATGGCCTCCTTTCACATCGGTAAAGAGGGTTCAGAAATCAGGAGATGTTGAGGTAAGCTTTGAGCCTTCAGAGTATGACTCCTTCAGACTCCTAGTGACTCATCAGATGATAGGTTCAGATCCGAGTGCGTTTCTGAACAAGCTAAAGAAACACCAAACTCCTCAGACACCATTGTGGAAGGTTGAAACTGCTAAATCAGGAAGATCAAGATGTCGCTCTTGTAATGATGTGATTCTTGAAGGCCGATTTCGTATTGGTGAGCCGTACTTCTACGAGGGCAGTCTCTCTTACAAATGGTACCATCCTAGATGCTTGGTAGCAAGCTTGGATATCGATGAGCTCGAAAACCTGGATGGCTACAAAACCCTCAGACCAGAGGAGAAACTACGTTTGAAGCGCATCTTCAAAAAATAAGACATTGGAGGATAAAATGATGAAAGAACGTGACAAGAAGGATATTGTTGAGAAGGATTCCGCGATTAACGTTTTTGGTTTTTCGGACTTGGAAAGAGTGTTCAGGTCGATGTGGAGATATCCATGGGAATGGACGAGAAGACTCGAAGAAGGTTTTCGGACTCCACTCTCTGAGGTAGATGTCGATGACGAAACTGGTGATACAAAGGTAACCCTTGAATTGCCTGGAGTCAGTAAAGAAGAGATTGAAATCACTGTTAACAGGTCATCGTTGATGGTCACAGCAGAGAGCGAGAATCGGAAATACAAGAGGACCTTTTCCTTTTCTCAGGAATTTAATCCCACAATGACCAAAGCAAGTTTCAATAATGGAGTCTTAGAGATTTCAATGAAGGTAGTCAAGACAAAGGAATTCAAGGGGCATCGAGTTGAGATTGACTAGACGATTCTGAGAGAAGGGAGTCCCAAAGGAGATAGGGAGATGAAGGATGTAACTCTTGTTTTCATCCTTCATCATTTGGGTTAGACTCAAAGGTTTTAGTCCCATCTCACTAAATCCATTTCCTCAAGCGAAAATAGAATGTAAGAATCACACCGATTAGGACCATCGCAACAATTGCAAGAGGATACCCATAGTCCCAATCAAAGGGCATATTCCGAAAATTCATACCGAATATGCTTGCAATAAATGTCAAGGGCAAGAGAATAGTCGATACAACCACTAGAATCTTGACAGTTTCGTTAGTCTTTCGATCAAGACCCAAGAGATAAATCTCAAGCATGCTAGACAGAGTTTCTTTGTAGGTATCAGTCATCTCACCAATGTATAGAAGATGGTCATAGAGGTCCCTTAGATATGGTAGTGTTGATGTTTCAATGATTCCTGAATCATCTCTCAGTAGCCTAGAAACAGCTTCTCTGAGAGGTCTCACATATCTCTGGATCATCCCAATCGTATGTCTTATCTTGTAGATAGAACTTGGTGTGTCCTTGTCGAGGAGAGGTATGGTGTCTTCAAGTTCTTCGACTTGGTCAGCCAGAGTGTCTATCGAAGTGATGTATCTGTCAACAATTGTGTCAATCAAAGAGTATCCTAGGAAATCAGATTTGCTATTCCTCATTCTACTCTTTGGGTTTGATATTCTGTTCATGATCTGTGTGAAGATATCCGCATTGCTTTCTTGAAATGACAAAGCGAAGCCAGGACCGATTACTATGCTAACTTGTTCAGATTCTAATTGCTGAAACTCATCCAATCTCATGTCACGAAGTATCAGACAGAATTGATCAGATTCAATGTCTAACTTAGGTCTGTGTTTAGTGTTCAGGATATCCTCAATAATGAGTGGGTGAATGTCAAATTGTTTTCCAATCTGACTAATGGATTCATTATCAGATACTCCAGTCACATGTACCCATCTTGTTGAAGAGGAATCTGATGGTTTTGTGCAGGCCTTAATCGGAGTATTCTCTTGTGAAGAGATTTCCGTTTGGCTGAAATCCATCATTAAAACTTTAGTGGATTGAAGATTTGACGTGACCTCTTTCTTCTCACTCATCTTAGTTAATACTTCCATGCTTTTCATTCAAAAATCTAATGGACTCTTTGATTAGGAGAAATCTTGACATAACTAAAAATGGATAGATTCTTGAGAAGTGTATTTTCTACAGCTTGGGTTGTAGGCGATTTAATTTGCAGGTCTTTGATATTACTATCAGCATTGGTTTCCTTGTTTTTGGGCTTGTCCTTCTCAGTCAAGGTTCCGAATATTTTGTAGAGGCTGCCTCAAGACTTGCTAAATCTGTGGGATTTTCAGAACTTTTTATTGGTCTTACAATTGTTGCTGTAGGGACTTCGATGCCAGAGATTGTATCAAGTTCCCTTTCTATAGTTGTAGGAAGTGGAGATTTGGCATTGGGCAATATACTCGGGAGTTGTATAGCAAATCTCACTCTAGTGGTGGGTCTAAGTGCTCTCTTTTCACCTTTGGCTTCGAATACGTTGATTCTGTATCGAGATTCTAAGGTCATGATATTCATTATTGTGACTTTAGGATTCGCTATACTTGATCCAATCTCACCAGCACGAATCATGGCCTACGAAGGACTCATTCTTATGATTCTATTTATTGCCTATATTCTCTTTTTATTTGATGGCAGGGATGAACGAGAATCAAGCTACCAATTCGAGTTGTTTGTGGACTATCTTATCAGATTGAGGTTCCTCACTACCTTAAGGGGGCTTATTCGTCGACCCATTCAATCAAAGGAATCTAAATCTGAACCCCTCAATCAAGAATCGGAGCATGTTTCTACACCTCCGGAACAAAAGAAACGGTCCTATAAGGAAATCATCATAGTTATTCTCTCCTGTACAGGAGTGATACTAGNNCTAGGAGCCCAATTCGTTGTTCAAAGTGCCATTGATATTAGCCTCATCTGGGGAATAGAAGAGGGAGTGATAGGACTAACTGTGATTGCCTTGGGTACATCTCTGCCGGAAATCATGGTTTCTGTAAATAGCGCGAGAAAAGGGTTCGGTAGACTTCTCATTGGCAATGTGATGGGCAGCAATATAGTCAATGTAACCCTCGGAATAGGATTCGTAGTCATGGTTGTTCCGGCATCAGTAAATTTTCTGAGTGTGGGTTTGCTGGTTGGATTATCACTTCTGGTATCAATCATCTTCTATTACACAATAAAGACTGGCTGGCGTGTAACTAGAAAAGAAGGTGTTTTACTTCTCCTGTGTTATATTCTCACCCAGATTGCATCTATCAGCATCCTTCAATTCAGTGGGATTTAGTCACACGAATTGCTTTGAAGTTTCAAAACCAAATCTCCGATCTTGGCAGTATCGGGAACCGGACTCGACTCTTCTTGGATCCATTTGAAGACGATTCTTCTTTCCTTATCTATTACAAAAATGCTTGCGCGAGTAACCATCAATAGGTTTGAAATTCTCTCTGCCAGCGTCCCATATGATCTTGATACTTGGCGGTCAAAGTCACTGAGTAGAGTAAATTGAATATTTTCTTCATCAGCAAAAGTGCACAGGGTTTCCACAGGTTCAGTAGACACCCCAACAATCGTGACTTCCATCAAACAAAGAGATTCATGAAGTGATTCGAATATCTTTGCGAACTCAAGTGAGAGGAAACTGAAGGTATCCGTAAAGAAGAACACAATTAATGGGCCATCTGTTATTGAGAACAGTTGCACCAACTCGCCATTCGTAGATGGTAACACAAAGTCAGGCGCGAGGTCTCCCACTTCGAGACTAGAAACGTCATTTGATGTCATGATTGAGATATCAATTTCCATTCTGAAGCATATTTGTTTATCGAATTGCTTCAAAAGTAAACAACAAAATTCGAAATTGATGGAAGTGCCTCGAATTCCTCAAAATATCAGTCTATGATGCCATTAAGCTGGAAGACCATGTCCTTCTTCTAAGAGGCCAACAAGCCGAGATACAAAGCGTGTCGCTGGGGCTCCATCCACAACATCATGATCAAGGGTCACAGTTAAAGCTAGGTACTCTCTCCGCTCAATTTGGTCACCGACATATCCTGGTCTTTCAGATATACCTCCAACAGCTATGTTGAGCGCATGCATGCCAAGAGGAATTGCCCATCCACCAGACCTGGAAAACCGTCCAATCGAGGTCACTGCGACAGTTCCCATGTTCTCTGCAATGAAAGTTGGGTCCTTACGTAGCCTACGCCAGAATAAGAGATCTCTCAAGAATTTTGGAGCAGAAAGTAGGAGCATGATCCTACGGTTCTCCTTCGCCCCAGTATATTCCTCCTCATTCTTCTTCTGCACCTCGCGGATCTCTTGGTTTATTTCCATGACACCCTTTTCATTCGCAGACTTCACTATGTAGTTGATAGGATATGGTCGATTCTCAATAGTGGTTTCGACTAGGATGTTGATGTTCACATCGTCAAAAATCACAAAGTGTTTGCCAATCATGAGGGCGTGGACCTGTTTGTGTTCTCCAACACTCTTCCCCACACATGCTGCAATCCAGCCAGTGAAGGATATTGACTCGCCTGTTCGTTCTTTGTAGCTGCGTAAACTCTTTCGAGCCTCTGTCACATCCACTTCGAACAGTCCAAGCATCCTATGTTTTCTCAGTGCATAGTCACAGCTCTCTATGATTAGTTTGCGAGATTTTGGAACACGTTCTCTGTGATATCCTAGGTTTGAGTCCAATTCAATTCACCACTATGTAGTTCATGGATAAGCTTATAACAATATGAATACAATAGGTATACAATTATATTATTTTCGTATACAAAATGCATCATGAGATAGAGGAGGTAGTGAATTGGCTGAAACAAAGAATGCTAGACGAAATACATCAGTACAGAACAATCCAGATTATCAGAAAGTAGTTGAGGAAATGAGAAGAATATCAAGATATTATGGAAGATAGGAATAGGGATTTCGTATGATAGCCGATGGGAGTTTACCTGACCTCATCACCCTCTATTTTATACTAGTTTGAAAACTGCCTACTCAAGCCATTTGTACCCTTTACTCCTATGGATCATCTCACTTTAACCTCGTTCTCTACAACAAAGAAAATTGCTCGATAATCACCAATCCGTAGTCGGTAGAGAGGTGGTTCATCAGGAGTGACAAGCTTCTTGATGTCTGAAACAGACCTTCTTCTGAAGGAATCATCCTTCAGCTCTGCTAATGCATCTTTGACTCTCTTCTTTTGCGTAGTGTTCAACAGACTCAACTGTGAAACTACAGTCTGGGACAACAAGACCCTACACCTGGTCAAGTGGAACGAACTCCTCTCCCTCCAGAATTCGTTTCTGTGTTCTAGCGAACTCTACCTGTTCAGCAATCTTAAGGAGGCGGCGAATCAACGCGTCATAGGTTTCTCCCTTCTTCCCATATCTCTTCAAGAGATCACGGGTTTCCTTTGTCAGTGGAATAGTGGTCGTTTCGCCCATATCTATCATGACTTGTAGTATTGATATTTAATTATAATCTCGTTGGACGTGGAAGGGAATAATTGGACATTCCATATGGGAGTCCAAAAACAGAGAGTTCATCTCATTCCCAATCAAGAAGTCGCTTCTCACCATCTAGACTTCTGATTTCAGTAACATCTTGCGTAACTTCCAGCGTTCCCATGAATTTTCCGTTGTCGTCTTTTACAGAATAATAGGATATGACTAGAAAACGCCCACCCGATTCAATCCAGAAGCTCGCCTTGTCTTGGATACCCTCTTTGAACGCATTCAAGATTTTCTGAACTTTGTCATAGCTCTTCTGAGGGTGACAGTTGATTACACCTCGCCCAATTACTCCGGGACTCCTAGGAAAGATTCGGTCATCTGTTGCAGAGTAGTATTTCACTCTCTCATCGACGCCTACAAACGAGATGTCAACTGGCAGGTGTCTAAGAAGCAGATCCACTTCCTTCAGAGTCAGACTGCCTGTATTCAAATTAATTCTAGGAGATTCAGTTTCTTGATCTGCTTGGTGGATATCTATGGGGGTGATGGGTTTCCATTCATCACCAGGAACTACCCAAGCATAACCTATCTCTTCTTCACCAACCCGGACCTTTACCCAGTCGTATTCTGATAAATTCTCGAGTGACATAGGAAAGAGTATATTCTCTTCCTTGTAGATCATGTCTTCAATAGCAGACAAGAGCTCATTGAGATTTGATTCATCCACCTTATTGATCATTTCACGGATTTCATCCTGCTTCGCCCACATCACAGTCGATGGTCCTGTGATTTCTGCCTTCTCAAGTAATGGAAAGAGCTGATTCTGCAATCTTTGATAATGTACGACAATCATCTTCAACTCCTCCAACGCAGTTTCGTCACCAGGATTTTCCTTCAGGATGTCTATTAGTTTCTGAGCCTCTTTGTTCTCGTTCATGTAGGTATGGACTGGATGTCCGGGGATGGTTTCAGGTCTTTCCTGGATATCCAATGATTCCTTGAACACCTGTACATGCAAGTCGCATAATGCAGTGACCTGTTGTGCTGTAAGCTCACCAGAGGTGATAAGCGACTGCTCCATATCAGCAATCTCAGTTGCACTGACATCAACAAGGATTTCCTTAAACTGTGACTGTAGTTCTTCAAGAGCCTCTCCTTCATGCAGCCCCAATACAAGGTCTTTCAGTTTCCTTTGCCTTCTCTCGAGTTCTTCTTGCCATTCACCTATCTCCTTGTCCTCTTTGTCAATGACCACTTTTTCGCCCGTTTCTTCTGAGATTGATTCAGACAGTAATACAAATAATCGGTTCAATGGAACCTTCGAGAGTTTAGAAACATCAGTGAGAGTGGCACGTCTGCCAATGGTCTTCTGGAGGATTGGGTTTTGTAATCGTTTGAGTTTTGGCGAGATCTCAACAAGAGTGTCAAACAGGAAAGGAAATTCTTTTGCCAAATCGAGAACCTTTGTTGAAGCTTTCAGAGTTACCGTCATTATGATGATGCTCCTAATAAGCTAAATAATGGGCGAGTGTATTTCTAGGAAACAATACACCCATTCACATCTTGACAGTAAGCTGATTTTAAATTCTCGGAAGAGTAATAGCTGTTGACTCTAGCTAGATAGATATGATTTCCCACCGAAGTCTATTACCTCCTATCACCATGGAACTTTTTGACTGTTGGTGAGAATTGGTTGAGAACATATATTTAATCAGGATTTAGTCATTAAAAGGTGATTACCTTTTCACATTCCAGAGCCCATTTCGCAAGGGTACTCATTGTACCCCGTTCAACTCCAGAAACTAATGACTCTTCTTTCAAACCACGTGCATCAAGGCATGTACCACAACAGCTGATGGAGACCTTCTTTGTGACTAAGGCGCGAATCATTCGTTCAAGATTATAGTAGCCATCAGGAGTCTTTTGGTCAGACACTACACAGGACACTGCATCGCCTATTAAGAAGATATTCACCTTTTCATGAGGATTTTCTTTTTTCAGGGCCATCGCTAAACGCAGTCCGTTATAGGACCGTTCTGTGCCATATGCTGGATCATTAAGAATCAGAAGAATACTCATAGATAGGCAATAGATGTATTTGATATTAGAATTGTGATGTGAAAAATGAAGAGCCTGCACCACTCTTTGTCCGAGGACAGAACAAGCTGTTTCACAATTTGAATCGTGAAAATCCTAGAAAGAAACCTGACGATTGCATCACGTTCCCTGTCATTCTTGATTTATCCTCCACTTACATCCCGAAGGGAATATGGATTGATAGTTCAGTCAGAAAGCATTCTGGGTTTCTTCTTTATCGTTAGAAGTTTCTTAATATCCTCGAAATCGTCGAAGGTCCGTAACTCTTTTGCATCTCCGAACATAGAAAACGTGAATTAGCGGTGTATCACATAATAAAGGATGATGAAAAATGGGTTTCTTCGGAACAACTGCAAGTGTTATAGCTGATTTGAATCTGGTAGCCCAAGTGATATTGATAATCTTCCTAGCTTTTGGTATCTATAGGAAGAAACCTCTAAGAAACCATGGTCAGGTAATGACGCTCTCAACGGTTTTCAACCTCGCGACTATTCTTACCGTCATGGTGCCATCCCTCATCCTTAATTGGGAAACATTCATGTTGATTCCAACTCCACCAGGACCGTCCATAATCATTGTTCATAGCATTGCTGGCACTGTAGCTATCATCTTAGGACTGTTATTCAGCATTCGATTCTCAGAGGCAACAAGAAACTCGACTCCACTCGCTTGCGGAAAACGACGACTGATGTGGGCTACTGCAATCCTGTGGATCTACTCTCTAGGCGGCGGAATTGCCTTCTATCTGTTCTTCTATCTCTAGAGGATGAAGATAGGTTTACGCCTACAATGAGACAGAAATGTACTCATTGATTGTAGACTATGCAAAAGAGAAAGGGTGCTCAACAATGTGGGTTAGGGAAAGTTCCCTGTTCACTCGATCCCGTCAGCCTCTATTTCTTCCAAATTTGAGAGTTGGAGCTGTTTTCCATTCAAATTTCAAGGTCCGAAGATTTTGGGATCAATTTGACTTGCATTCTCTATCACGCCGAGAGAAGTGAATAATATAGATGGTTGCTACAATATCATATAGGTGCAAACAATGGCTTCAAGAAATCCTTCAGAAAGGGAGTCGGTTCTAAGGCTTCGGGATAATTGGGAAGAGGTTGTCGCTTTTCAGGTCACGATTATAGATGATGGGAATTGTCGCGCGAATCACAAAGTTGGCCAGAGGTTTGAATTTAGTTGGAAATCCCCAGAGGGCATTTGTACAGAGAGTCTTGTAGGAATGTACCCCATATTACAAGCCATGCGAGTTTTTGGTGACATGAGGGAGTTGGGTAGTCCGGAACATAACGTGAGGGTGTATAATTGTCCATCTCGAGAAATCAAGTTCAAAATCGAGGCTCTATACAAATGCAACATTTGCGGGAATGAGTTGCAGACCAGCCAGGATGGAGTTCAATCTCTGCAACTTCTGTGTACAAAACCAGAGTTTCCTCTGCGTGTATGTGAAAGCTGCTATTCCAATTACAAAGAAAAGAGAATCGAATGGTAGTGTCACTGCGAGCATGATATCTAAAACTGAATGGGTGACTCAACAGCACAGGCTAGGGAAAGGTCCCGTTAGCCAACTCCGAAAGTTCGCCCCTACTTCACATCCATCTGAGATTAGCATTCCAACATGATCAATTCGCTCAAAGAAGTTTAATCATATACAAATAGTTATATAGCACAACAATATGTTTTTATTCAATATATTTACTTGCTAGTAAGGTGTGTATAATGCAAAACCTAATCGTAATTGGTTCTGTGAAATTTTTCCATGACCTCTTCACCACTATGTGGATAGGTGGAATGATTATCATGCTTCTTGTGATAATGCCTACTGTAAAGAAACAGATTGGACAAGGACCAGAAGGTAAGCAATTTCTCAAAACAGTGAAGACAAGACTTAGTATATTGACATATATCAGTATGATAGGACTTCTTGTAACGGGATTGTTGCTCAGTAATCGTTCTCCTCTATTCGTAGGTTTGTTTGACACAAGTACGCAATATTCCTTGTTACTAACGATGAAACACATCATAATTGCTCTCATGGTCATTATTTCATTAGTTAGAAGTCTAGGAATCCAACGCATGAATATCCAAGGTCAAAAAGAACAGAAGCTAGGTGCAGTGTTGCTCATAATCAATGTCATTCTGGGTGTTAGTGTCCTACTGGTGAGTGGACTACTAGCTGCGCAGAGTATGATGGCATGAAACAAAGCTGTCAATATTCATAAAACGGTCTGAGCGACAAGGAAATCAATTAAGAGTTGTCTGAAATGACCGATTCAATTGATCTCGAACCCGTGCCGTTGGTAAGGGTTCTCCTTCTCGCTCATATTCGTAACAAGCCGGAATCATCAGGCTACAATCTGATGAAGGCAGTGTCCGAATTCACCAATGGTGTAATTACATTGAGTTCAGGGACTGTCTATTCTGAACTAAGAAGATTGGAGAAAAAGAAGAGCATAAGTTCATCCAGGGAAAATAAAGGACGAAGACGTCGGAACTACAGTATATCATCACAAGGCGAGAAGGAATTGTTTCATTTAATCGCTCAGATAGAGATGCGTGTTGAAATATTGCTTAATCCATTAGTGGAATTTGTCAAACAGGATAATTGAAGATTCAACGAACTGGAATAGAATTAGTCAGGGGTCATTGATATAGCGAATTACAACATTGGTGTGTTCAACATCTCATAGAGAAATAGAGAGTCAGCTTGTTTCTGATAGATTATGCAAAAGAGAAAGGGTGGCTTAACAATGCAAGGCTAGGAGAAAGTTCCCTGTTCGCCCGATCCCGTCAGCCTCTACTTCTTATCAATCCATTAATCTATTCCTTCATCTATGTCTATTCCAATTCAGAGAGGACTCTGGAATACAACGCTGCTGACATGTGAAAGGTGGTTTCTTCAACAAGATAACGAACTTTGGCGTGTGATTCTTTCTTCGATAGCATTCCTTTCTTTGTGGCAGAAAGAATGATTCCAATGGTTCCTGTCATCCTGAGTCCAAGGGTTCTTGCTACGTCTCTTGCAGCTAGATCGTCAATGACTATTACTGAATCTGATTCTTGCCTCTTGATGTGATAAGCGAGCACAAGAGCATCTACCCCCTTATGAAGACCCATTTCACTAAGCTTGTCCGTGAGTGGGCTTTCTGGCACCTCAGATACGACTAGCCAGTCTGAGAATGCACTCTGTAATACTGCATACTCTGATTCAGATGCATCAAGAACCTCTATTTTGACTGTTTCAACAGTGAGAATCTGATCAAATAGCTGCTGCAGTAGGGAGAGAAGCCCAAGCTTTCCCAAGTAGATGAGTGGTGACGAGTTGACGATTGCAATCAATCTAGAACCCCTCTGCGAAGGTCAAGTCCTCCGTAAGTGTTTGCTCATCATACATTGTCACTTTGCGTTCAGCCAGTTCTTTCATCATAGCTCTTAGGGGAATCTCAGCAATGGAAGCTGCCTTCCAGATGCTGAGTCGTCTGGCTGCAACCTCCTCAGAAAGATAATCAAGAAGATCAGCTGAGAGTGACCTATCGATGAGTTGTCTCACGTACGATGATTTGTCAACTATCTTTCTTCTCTCCATAAGGAAAGTAAGGCGCTTCTCCAATTCCTTGTCCATTCTCACTGATAGTACATCGCCCATCCCTATCATGTATACCATGTATGACAGAGTATATGAATGTGTCTGTTCATCCAGTAGATGACTCATTCTGTGGAATAATCAAGAGGGAGAAAATCATCTTCTTCAAGAATCTGTTTCTGGCGTTTTATGAACTCGATTTGATCATATCTTCTTATCAAACGGCGAATTGTATCATCGAAATCCTCACCCGGCAGTTTCTCTTCCACCAAGAGATTGTAGACCTCCTCAGTTATTCAGATTCTCCTAGTCAAGAATTGTCCCTCAGACTTCCATATGCTCATCCAAATATAAAGCTGAAACATTGATTCTGTTAGAGTGTTTGACATTTGCAAAAGAGAGAGGGTGCTCAACAATGCAAGGTTAGGAGAAAGTTCCCTGTTCACCCGATCCCGTCAGCCTCTACTTCTTATCAAACTAGAGAAAAGGCGGCAGTAGAACATGCAAGATGATGTCCATTCCAAAGTGAGACAGCATTGCATATTCAAGACCATGTTTCCAAAACATCAGACCGAAAACAATTCCACCGATTGCATTTAGCAATATTATTCGAAGGATATGAGCTATTGACAAATCTGCGAAGAAAAGAACAGCTGGGAGATGACTAATTCCAAATAGCAGCGCAGCAATGATTATTGAGAGCCACATACCTATAGTAGTCGGCTTGCCATCAGGAGTAGATTTGATGCGATAAAAGACCCATGCAACCAAACTCATTGCAAAGAACCTCATTGCTACTTCTTCTGCAATTGCACCGTAGGGTAACACAAGTAGGGTTTGTCACAATGGTGGTAATGACTGACCAGGATACGCTTTCAGGAGTTCAATATTCCCGATTGTATTTGCTAGTATTATATCAAATCCAAATATCAAGAATCCTGCGCTGAAACCGAACAGAAAGGCGGTGAGCAACTGACCTACATTCTTTGAACTTGATTTCTCAACAGACAACCAATTCTCCAAAATCGGAATTCTTAGATCAATTTTTCTTGNNTGAAAACTGAACTCCATTCATACCTATTTGTAGTGGGAGTATCAATGACAATGGAATGGGGATTAATTCTAGTATTTCGCCTTGTGTTGTCAACACATATGGTATAGCTGCTATAACACATACCAAACAGAGAGCTAGTAGAATTGTGAAAATTCTCTTGTCTAACTCATTCATTTGAAACTCCCAAACTACTTGTGGGCAAGTTTGCTCATAAGGATTGATGTAGAAAATGAAAAGGGTGCTCAACAGTGAGCGGCTAGGGAAAGGTCCCGTTAGCCAACCCCGCT
>JABAHP010007652.1_pt3 | contig 16326 bp, 14 predicted proteins | sample 7062081 | NCBI WGS metagenome assembly JABAHP01 (sample SAMN14534357, study PRJNA622989) | marine sediment metagenome | biome: marine biome [ENVO:00000428]; feature: marine pelagic biome [ENVO:01000023]; material: deep marine sediment [ENVO:00002113] | place: India: Gulf of Kutch | collected...
GGGGATAACCCCAACCAAGATTGCCATCCGACTTAAGCCTTTGTGCATGAATATCATAATATCCCGCATCCTTCCATATAATGAAAACACCTCCTGCTCCATCGCTACACAATTTAGCGAAATATTGATCTTTTGAATGAGCCCATCCATATCCTATATGTTGCCCCGTGCTCCACGTTGTTGTCCCAGAAGAGCTAACATGTTGTGCTATAATACTCATAAAACTCATATCTTGGCTCCATACGATATACGCTCCACCTGCTCCATCACTCTCGATTTCATTGAAATATTGACTTTGTGTAGATGAAGTCATGGCTAATCCATCATCGCCCCATTCTCTTCCACCGGTGGAATTGATTCTTTGAGCATACATATATGAATTACTACCATGCCTCCAATTTATTATTGCTCCACCAGAACCATCGCTACAAATCCGAGGTGTTAGTTTGCTATCTAGATTGGTCGCTACAGCCACACCATTAGCTATCCACACTGGATCCCCCGTTGAATTAATTCTTTGAGCATAGATGCGGGGATCTGGCTGTTGATTACTATCCCAACTAGCAATTACACCTCCCGCTTCATCACTACAAATACGGAGATCAGATACACTACCCACATTAGTAACTAAAACTCCATCAGCATTCCATTGCGGATTTCCAGTTGAATTAACTTTTTGAGCATAAACTGCACCAGAAGCATCATTCCAGACCACGATAGCACCTCCGTCTCCATCACTGATAGTTAGAAGAATTACTCCTCCATAAAGTGTTGGATTTCGACTTGTACAGATTGCTGTACCATTATCACCCCATAAATAATTTCCACCTGAATCAATTCTTTGACCGTATATATCTGAGTTTCTAGTTCTAGTATCATCCCAGATAATAATTACTCCCCCGTCTCCATCACTACAAATTTCAGGAGTAGTTTGTTGATTTGGTGCCATGCTTACAGCAGACCCATTTGTTTCAAACAAAAATTCATATGATGTTTTTGGTATTTCAAAGGGAGTAATTGGTGAATCACTTATAGTTTCACTCATTGGAGATATCGTAAGTAATGATGATAACATACTTGCTAGAATGAATAGTGTCATTAACAATTTAATATGACAATGACTTCTTTTTTTTTCATTTTTCATTTTTAATACCCTGTCTGAAATTGAAATATTAATATATTCTTGTTATTTTTTGTAGTATTTAATAATATCTCACTAGAGAATAACTCCTAGTTCAAAGAATATGGAATATCAAAAAAAGAAATGTATCATTTAATATTTCTATATTTCTCAAAGGATGTAAAACTAACCTTAAAGAGAAATTATATAACTTTCATATTTATACGTGGAAATTAATAATTTCTAATTATTCCTAGCAAATTCAAGGTATGCTATGTGATGCTCTGAACGACTGTCAAATTACTTTACTATTTTCTTTTCGGGAATATTATATATGTACAATTGATTATCTGCACCGTCAAATGCTAATAAATTCCCATTGTCGCTTAGTTTGCAGACAATAAATTTCTTTTTAGGATATAATTTAGAAATCCATTGATTTTGAATATCGTTCATGCCACCTATTCATAATTCGTTATCATCGACCTCCAAATTTTGAGGATTACTACTAATCTTCAACTTTTACTGGTATTTTTTTTTAAAATCTTTTTATATACTTTCAACTACGTTAACTACAAAAATATCTTAAAAAAATGATAAAAATGTTGAAACGTTCAATAAAAGTATTTTACATTTTAGTAGGCCTTTTCATGGCAGCAAGTCTTACGTTTTTGCCATTTTATTCAAATGACTCAAATTTTTCAGTTCCTGAATCTTATCCAGAAATAAATGCAAAAATACGTTTACCATTTACTGTGGGGGTATCTTCAGGACCAATTACAATAGATCCAGTTGATTCTTGGGATTGGTCCTCTTGGAATGTTATAGATCAAGTTTGTGAGGGATTATTTAGTTATAATTTAACAGATCCTGCTTGGCCTCGCCTCAATTGGCTCGCAGAATCATATTGGTGGGAAGATGAGACTACTTTGCGTCTTAAGCTTAGAGAAGGTGTTCTATTCCATGATAACACACCTTTCAATTCAACAGCAGCAAAATGGAATTTAGAGAGAATAAATTATTTGATCAACGCGTCTGGTACGCTTCCAGATACCATGCAATCGGCAACTCCCAGTCCTCTATGGAAATTTGACAATGGTACTAGTATTATGAAGCAAATTGATTATATTAATGAATATAATATAACAATACACCTTAATGGCCCTTATAGTCTCTTTTTAGATTTATTATGTATGACTCCTGCTCAAATGATCTCTCCAACATCGCATTCAAAAAATGACTATATTGATCTTTCTACTGACGATCTAGTTGGTACAGGTCCTTTTGAATATGATAATTACACTTCGAACATTGAAGTAAACTTCCATGCTTTTGATGGTTATTGGAGGGGAAAGGCAAATATTACTGAAATGAAATATCAAATAATTCAAGATACTAATACAAGAAATAGTGCTATGCTAAATGGAATTATTGACTACTTAGTTGGCCCCTCAGATTTGTATTATTCTACTTTTGCTGCAGATCCAGATATTATTTTTACTGAAGCTCCAACATCAGACCTTATTTACTATTATATTGGTATGAATAACGTTAAAGTTAATCTTACGTGGAGAAAAGCAATTTCTTATGCAATTAATTATTCGCATATTATCCAAGAGATGCGAAATAATCATGCTGTCAGAGCTCACAGTCCCATTGCTCCTGGTTTTGGTGATGCTTACTTTAATTGTTCTAATATCGCTCCTTATTATAATTTAACGATTGCTAGACAAATATTAATTGATGATCCTCTAATTGATACAAGTGGACTTACTGCTAATGACAATCCAAGTGATATCGCTTGGGAAGCTGCGAATCTAGCGACATTTAACTACACATACTATGGTAGCGGATTAAGAGCAGATTTATATCCCGTATTAGTTGACTGGTGTGATAACATTGGCATAACAATTTTGGATGATCCTGTCAGTTATTTTGATTGGTGGCAGATCATTAGTGACTCTGTGCATAAATTGAATCTTTTTAGTTCGGGGTGGGGACCTGATTATTTTGAAGCATATAATATGATAAACCCACTATTTTCTAATTCTTCAGAATCTAATTGGGCTTTAGTAAATGATCCTTCATTACAAACAGCTTTAGCAGACGCTATAGAAACGACAGACGATGTTGCTAGGAATAATATATATCATGATATGCAAATCCATTTATCTTCAGAATTATATCCACATGTTTTTCTCTTTCACAATCGTAAGTATTTCGTTCATGATGTTAATTTATTGAATTTTCCTTATAATGCTCTTGGAAAATTAAATTTTTATTTATGCGAGTGGACCCCTGAATACATATATACACCTCCTACAGTAAGCATAAACCTACCCTCGAATAATCAAGGATTTTCAGACATACCCCCATTTTTCAGCCTTACAGTAAGCTTAGATTATGTTTCTATATGGTATTCTTTCGATAATGGTGTAACAAATGAATTATGTGGAATCTCTGGTCAAATTGAGACAAATCTATGGAATTCTCTGGACGATGGAACATATACTCTTAGATTTTATGCTAATAGTTCAGAGGGTCTCATCGGTACTGATTCAATATCAATCTATAAAGACACAACAGACCCAATTATTGTTATAAATGATCCCAATCCAAATCAAGAATTGATTGGGACAATACCTAATTTTGATATTACAATCACAGAAACTAATTTAGCCTCAGTTTGGTATACTTTAGATAACGGAATAACAAACATCCTTATTACAGCCTATAAAGGAACAATTGATGAAAATGAATGGAATGCTTTACCTAGTGGGGAGGTTAATATTACATTTTATGCAATTGATAATCTTGGAAATATTGGCTCCTCTTCTGTCCTAGTTTATAAAAGACCAATGGGCATCGCAGGACCGTATCCAATTTTTATTTTGACGGTCATAATTGTAGGAGTAGTTGGATTAACATTGAGGAGAAAGAAAGGTAATAAGCCCTATAATTAATAAATATTTTTTTTTTCTATTTTTCTAAGAAAAGATTTCCTTTTTATATTTTTCACTTCTTTTTCGAGAAACCTTATGATTTACCAGAATGATTCCTACTATTACTAATAATAAAGAAAATGGATAGATTAAAACATCGAAATTTTCTGATAAAAATAATGCAGAGAAAGCAACTCCGAATAGTGGTACTGAGGTTTGAAAAATTGCGGCTCTGCTAGCGCTTAAACGTTTAACTCCTTCTAAGTAAAATGTATATGCTCCGATTGTAGATAGAAATGCTAAATATGAGATCCCTATCCATATTCGAAGTGGAATACTTAAATATTGGAAAGGGTTAAGATATTCTGGATTTAGTATTAAAGCGATAGGTGTAGTTAATATAAATCCAAAAAAAGATACCCACGTAATTATCCATAAGGAACTAGGTTTTGAGATTTCGGGATTTTCTTTTACTTGATTCATGAAATGACGTGAAATTACCGTATATGTAGCATAAGCCAAAGCTGCGATTAAGACTAAAATATCTCCCAAAATTCGATTTGAGACATTAACATTAGGTGAAAATCCCACAACAATTATAACAGCAACAAATGCCATTAATGTTCCAACAATTTTTTTCCAATTAAAAGATTCTGTTTTTAAGAAGAGACTAGAAAGAATTACCACCCATATAGCATTTGTAGCGACCATTATACTTGCATCACTTGCAGCGGTAAATATTTCACCAATAAGATATCCCAATTGGTAAATAGTGACTGATAATAGTCCCATTAATAACAAAATTTTCAAATTTTTCTTTGCAAAATACCAATTTAAAGTTCCTTCTTTAATTTTTAGAATTATAAAAAAACAAACTACTGCTAGGAAATATCGAATTGCCGCTATCATAAATGGAGGAATCGTTGGACCATATATTGGATCTACTATCCATTTCCCAATTGGCCAAGTACCACCCCATATTACCATTGTCAAAATTAATAGTACATAAGCAATAATTTCCTTTTTTCTGCTAATTTTAGATGTTGAATTCACTTTTAATTCTCAAGTATAATTCTTAGTTAAATTAAAATATTAAACAAAAAAAAAGAGCTTTGTGAATATTTCTAATTTCCAATAAGATAAATAAGCCCGTCCGCTATTGAACCCCGCCAACAAACAAAGTCATGTCCTCCTAAAAATTCCATATAGGAAACAGGATAACCTTTAGTTTTTAAGACATTACGGAAATGATGGTTTGCATTAAAAATTTGATTTGGATCATTTTCTTCAAGGACACCTATATCAAGGTAGAATTTTAACGGTAACTTTTTAGATTGAGAATAAAGTCTCACAAGCCATTCTTCCTCCTTCTCATCTTCCTTTGACCACCAACGTTTAAAATTCTTTATATCTTTTACTCGTTGTATCCAATCCTCCCTTCCTGGATACCATCCATAGGCTCCTGACATTGATAAAACATTAGAAAAGATCTCTGGATTCTTGAATGCTATAAAACTGGCAGCAAGCCCTCCTAAACTAGCCCCTGCTATAACTGATTGATTTGGGTCTAATGTAATATTATAATTCTTACGAACCCATGGTAATAATTCATCAATGACATAGCCCATAAATTTTGGATTAGTTACTAATTCAGTTGATCTAAGAGCTACATTTGTTGGGATGAAATTCTCTACCATAACAGCAATAATTGGAGGAATTTTATCATCACCTATAAGATTATCCAAGGTTGTGGATACTTTTGCTCGTTCTTCAAAGAGAATACCATCAAATAAAATAACAAAATGATAAGGTTTATGTTTTTTAGAATAATTCGGAGGTGTATAAACTAAGATTTGGCGTTCATTTTTTAAAATTTTACTGTTAGATGTAAATTCTTCTACTTTCCCTTTGCTAATATTAGTTCTTTCACCATAATAAGGTTGGGGTGGCGCCTCAGGAGATTCAAATTCATTAATCGGAAAACTTATTTTATCAACCTTAAATATAGATTTTTTTGAGTTAAGAGGATCATGAAAGATCAAATCCACATTCTTAAAAATGTTCTCGGAAGGACTTTTTGGTTCAGGTGGATTATTTTTGCTTAAACAATAAATATCTCTGATACCTTTGAGAATTTTATAAGACTTATAATATATATTTGTGTCCTCGATTCTTTCAAGTAAGCCCTCTGAAATATCTTCAGTCACAAACATATTGTTGCATATAATATTATCTACTTCTTCATCTTCCTGCACTATAAATGTAATAATATTATACCTGTTGTCTCCTTCTATTTCTTCAAATAATGGTGTCCCTGTGTTCTTTATTTTATCCCAAAATTCTGATAATGCCTTTTTCTGATTAATCTTAATACTTTCTCGAATTTTTGTGATTGTAGGACTTTTCATCTTTGAATCAGAAACACTTTCTAACATCAGTTTTCATGAATCTAAAACTCTTAGTTTATTAAAAAGTTTACTGGAGTAATTCAATTTCAACAAATATCTAAACAAATCAAGATATTAAAAATATGATTTAGCAATTTCCATTAAATTACTTATCAATATTTGGTTTCGTTATACCATTTACTAATTAAATCATGTTTCTTAATAAATCTAAGAAAATAAAGAGATAAAACAAACCCAATTATTGTTTCAAGAAACCATAAAAGATTATAAATAGTAAGGTTAGCTTCAAATGTGAAAGGTCCAACTGTTATAATACCATAATTTATAAGAGAATAACGGAGAGATTCAAAATTCAGTCCTATAAACCAAGGGTATGAAATTGAAATATATTCGTGTGCAGGGAAATCTAGTAAAGTATGTATTATACCACCAATTAAAGCAGAATAACTAATTATTAACCAAGATTTTCTTGAATATTTCTTATTTTTTAAATAATTCCATTGATCAACACCATAATATCTCAAGGGTGCATAAATTCTATTACTTTTAGAAGCTATTCGAGCACATAAAGGACCAATATATTGAGCAAATACAAAAGTAGCAAGCATAGTGATTGGAATCGTCCATAAAAACTGACCTATTAGACTGTGTGTAAATACATAAAAATTAATATCCATAAAGAAGTCTATTATAAAGTTAAAATCAGGTATAAGAGCCCCTAGACAAAGAGCCGTTCCATCAAATTTCTTAGGATATTTAATTTTTATTAACAAACCGGGAGCTTGATGTGAAAAAATACTACTTGGCATCTACTTTTGAATTTCTTTTAATTAATATTTATTTTATATAGATTTTTAACTTTTTGAAAATCCTCCATGATGGAATTCAATTTCATAATTAAGATTCTCTTGTTGGCAAAAATTAGCAATTTCTTGCTCAAGTACGTCCCAATAAGTATGATCTTTTTGTATTTCTTTGTATTTTGGAAATAATCTTGGATAATGCTCTTTAATTATATTCATTATTCTAGGGATGTTGTGAGGTCGGAAATTTAAGTTTTCAAAAAGGAATCGATCGGTATAATCTTTGATCTCCCTAACAATGGCTTTAAAATTAGTAATTTCCGGAAAGAAAGGAGATATAAAAGTATATGTTTCAATTCCCGCTTTAGAAATTTGCTTAATAGCATCTAATCTGTCGGACGGTTTTGATGCCGCTCGCTCAATAACTCTAGCAAATTCCGCATTTAATGTGCTAATTGATATACCAACTCTAATATTTTTAAATTGCTTAAATAAATCAAGATCTCTAACAACTAATTTTGATTTAGTGAGGATAGAAATCTCTGCTTCGGTTCCAACCAACTTTTCCAGTATTTTTCGAGTATTTTGATATTTCTTTTCTAAGGGTAAATATGGATCTGTAACTGAACTTAACAAAATTACTTTTCCTACATATTTCTCAGGCTTAATTTTATTCAGATCAAACGCTTTTACATCTAAAAACTGACCCCATTTTTCACCCTTATGCCCTGTAAATCTTATCATAAATTCAGCATAACAGTAAATACAACCATGTTGACACCCTGTATATGGATTTATGACATAATCAACTGATGGAATATTACTCTTGGTGATGATACTTTTAGCTTCTCGGAATTCAATTTTCATTTTTAATAATCTCAATAAAGGATATATTATAAAATCTTAGTCTGATTAAAATTTACTTCTTTGTTAAGAAAAAAAAAATTATATTTTTAGGGTATTGTTGTTAAATTTAGAAGTTTGAGAAATTGAGCCATAAAATCAGGCAAACCATCCCAGGATGGAGCTGTTACTAAATTATCTTGTGTAAAAGCAATATTCCCAGGATATTCATCCTCAATTATTGCTCCTTGTAAGGTGCACTCTAATGCGATTGATGGGTATGGATAGATTTTCTTATCTTTCAAAAAATCAATTTCTTTAAAAGCAGCATCAGTATATGCTAAGACTTGAGGACCATGGCAAATAGCCCCTATAGGTTTCTTATTCTCCATGAAATGAAAAACAAGTTTTTGAACATCTGGAACTAAAGACAAATATTCTGGAGCTCGTCCCCCTGGAATAATTAAACCATCGTAATTTTCAACTTCTTTTTCGACATTTTCCCAATCAAAATCTTCATCTAGTCGATATGGGTGTCCAAGTGATTCTGAATAAGTAATGGGCTTTCTCTTTAAAGCTAAATCCCAATCTTCTATTGAAATGTAATGGATAGCAGTTTTAATAAATTCACCCTTCCCTCTTCCAGGACAAATTATTTTAACTTCACATCCAAACATACTAAGAACAGAATAAGGGACCATTAGTTCATAATCATCAACATAATCTCCTGTTAAGATTAGTATTTTATGAGTCATACTATTATTTCTTGGCATTAAATTTAAAAAAGTTGTTAAAGTTATTGAGAATTAGTCAAATTATTACAACTGATTTTCATTTAAATTCATAGTTAGGAATTTTTTTTTCCCTTGATAATAGAACAATAGAACAAATAAATTAGTTGATAAGTGAAATATCCAGGGATATAATAAACCTAATTGAATAAGAGCAAGAGAATAAATTATGGAAGATATAAGTGTGGAAACTACATGCCCCCAATTCTGTGATGTAGAGAAATGTACTAAACCGAATAAAATTGAAATGAATATAATACTTAAAAAATATTCCCAATTAAGATAATAAGTTAATACACTGAGTAAAAGAGTTCTATAAATCAATTCTTCTATAAAGGCTACTAACGGAAAAAGAATTATCATTAGAATAATTTTTTTATAATCTAAATTCTCTGTAAAAAATTGAAATATGTCATCTCCTCTTCCCTCTTCAAGGATTTTTACGTTCCTAGAGAAGTAGATCTTAATCCCGATTAATTTTATTAAGATTATTGAGAAATAAAGTAAAAAAAGACCAAGATTATGGTTATGGTTAACACCTACTAGATTATCAAATGGTATAAAAATTGTAATTGAAGTGTTATAAAATAAGATAGCATTTGCAAATAAAGAAAATGGTATGAGAAAAAGTAAAATATGGGTAAGCCTATCTTTTCTAGTAAATCCGTTTTTACGTTCCGTTAGTAATTTAACAAATATAACTAAAAAAATTGCCACACATATCCCAAGTAGGATATAGATATTATCAGATGAAGAAAAATAAAACCAGAATATAAAAATTAAAAGGATAATTAAATTGTACGTTATACTGTTCTTTATTCTATTTTTCACATGATCTTCGTCGTACGGCATATAAGCGAGATAGAGTTTTCTTTAATAAATAGAAATTATAAATATTAATTCAACTTTAAAACTTAATAACATATATGTTATAAGTTAAAATATTCAGATGAATCTTCCTAAAACAATCGAAACTAATAGACTAATTCTTAGGCTCCTCAATAAAGATGATTTTGAATTCTTTTTGAGAATTATTGAAGATAAGTCTGTTTCTGAAAATCTAAATTACACTCTACTAAATGTTGATCTCGAAAGACCAGAATTTTTATTTAAATCAATTATTAGCTCTTTCGACACACTGGATCCTATACTTTGTTTAATAATTATAAATAAAAATACAAATGAAAATATTGGTTCATGTGGTTTAAGATTTTTAACAAACAGAAAAGAGGCAATATGCTTTTATTCTCTGATTCCTCTGTATAGAGGTTCTGGATATGCTATTGAATCAATGAAAAAGCTTATGGAATATGGATTTTTGAAAATGCATTTATCAAAAATTTCTATATTTATAAATCCCAAGAGTAAAGCTGTATGGAAAGTTGCTGAAAGAGCGGGGATGAAATATTTGGGGCATGTCGAAATCAGTGGCGTTCACCCAAAAGCAATGTATTTGAGTATAGAAAAAGATGAATTCATTGCCCAACAAGTTATCTAGGATATCCAATAGGGATAATATAAAGAGGCTCTATTTTTTTTGGAAGGTTGAGGACTTCTGATACATTATCATCTTCAAAAGCACCAATAGGTACTGAGGCTAAGCCTAAAGCAACTGTTTCTAAGTGAACGTTCTGTGCACAATGTCCCACTTCAATAAATACATATCTAACACCTCTTTGTCCGTATCTAATTGTAGTTCTGGAAAATTCAGCGCAAATTATTACATTCATATATGCTTCTGCAATAAAATTCTGATCCCAAGAAGCTTTAGCAAGTTTTTTACTTAAATCTTCTTCTGAAATTAATTCTAACATATGTTTCTTAAAATTGTAGTTAAAAAATCCTTTATCTTGGAGGATTACATAAATTTCCAATGGATAAGTCGCACCTGCTGAAGGAACAGTTCTTTTTTCTCCTTTTTTGCCTTGAGTTGCCCACATTATCTGTGAAATTTTTTCAATATCAATAGCCTTATTTTCAAAGTGTCTTATACTTTCTCGCTCATAAATACATTCTTCCAGGCTTTTCTCTCCTTTTATTTCTGGCTTTGGTAGTGAAATACTCATTTTTTCCACCTTAAGTCTTTATTTTTGTGATAATAAGAACCTTTATTTTTGATAATATTAATGTATTCGTATGGCTTCAAAACCTATTTTGAGTNNNCTCAAGAATCTATGGGAAATTTTGATTTCGCGACTATCAAGACAATTAGAGAAGGTCAGAAGAAGATTGAAGATTCTATTTTCGAAATCTTAAAAGAAAATGCTCCTGAAAATATCAAGGAGATATTACCTGAGGATTGTGGAGAGATGGAAGTTGGCTATGATACAGAAGGAGAAACTTTTTATTTTGTTATGGTTGATGAAGAAGACAGCACGGATGAGGAAGTAGAGTTGAATGCTATTACAATTGATACCAATAAAAAAATCGATTTAATTGAAAATTTTGAAATCGAGTAACAAACGAATTTCAATCTCTATTCTTAAAAATCAAATGAAAAACTGAAAAAAAAGAATATAATATAGATATTATTTAGAATTTATCAGCATCATCATACCATTTAGGAAACCATTGGTAATGTTCTTTTGGAAATGCTTTTTGCAACCCTTCATAAGTTGCTTTTACTAATACTATTTTACCTTGCCTATCTCTATGACATACAATTAATTTTTGATTTTCTAATGCTTCAAATATCTTTCTAATTGTAGAGCGACTTCCCCCTCCAATATCCTCTCTCACATCATCTGGAGTCATGTATAATCCAGGATTAATTTTATAATCGTGAGCAATCACCTTTAAAATGTTTTCCTCGTTTACTTCTAAACCTTTGAATTCTGAATCCCTCTTCGATATTACAGGGGCTTTAACTTCCTCGTCCCATCTTAATCTTATTGAACTGTTATATCTAGGAAGCATAGCACTAAAGCGATATATAATCATTTTTTGAATTTCATTAGTTCCTGCTACAATCTCTCCTATTTTTGCATCTCTTAAAAAACGCTCTACCGGATAAAATCTAGTTAAACCATCACCGCCTAGGATTTGGATAGCCTTTAGAGCACATTCACGACCGTATTCTGTTGTGATCAATTTTGCAACAGATGCCTCAACCATAGGTTCTTTACCTTCATCTAAAAGTTTTGCAACATAATAAGCAAAAGTTCTAGCAACCTTAAATTTAGAAATAATTTCAGCAATACCCGCCTGAACCCCCGGAAATTGGTTTGTTGTACGATTGAATTGGACTCTTCTTTGAGTAAAATGATACAGTAATTGAATCATATATTCGAACCCGCCACCAAAAACCGCAGAACCAATTAATCTTTCGAAATTTAATCCTGCCATCATGACATTCCATCCATTTCCTACTGCACCTATACGATTTTCATCCGGTATTTTTACGTGATCGAAATCTAAATAACCATTGGGAACATTATCCAGTCCTATTAATGGGTTTATTCTTTCTAAAGAAAATCCTGGCATACCCTTTTCAACAATAAATGCTGTAATATGACCGTATTGTTTTCGAATAGCAGGGTCATCACTTGTTTTAGCATAGATAAAATATCTATCAGAAACACCGGCTCCGGTGATATAACGCTTTTTACCATTGATTATCCAGTTATCACCTTCCTTTGTGGCTGAAGTAAATACATTAGCCGCATCAGAACCTGCAAATGGCTCTGTTATACATACTGCTCCTAATTCTTCACCCTTAGCTAACTTTGGGAGCCATTTTCTTCTTTGTTCCTCTGAGCCATACCTTAAAATTTGCTCCATTCCAGCCAACATGCTTACTGTAAAAACATGTCCTACAGAATAAAGACGTCCTAATTGTTCAGCTACAATACAACTTCCTGTAGCACCTAGCTCCAAACCACCATATTCCTTTGGAATCCCTGCCCCAAAAAACCCTTCTTTTGATACTTTTTTTACCAATGGCCATGGGAACTTGTTTTTCCAAAAGTAGTATTCTGCTTCTTCAATATTATTGTCTACAAATTGTTTTACTCTCTCAGCAATTTTTAATTGTTCTTCAGTCCACCAAAAAAATGGTTCACTCATTTTTTCCTACTCCTAAGTATAGTTTTTTTTACTTTTTTTAATAATAAATGGATTAGTAGTAAATAGAATTTCAATCTTTTTTATTAATAAAAATCTCTTAAAACTGGATTTTTCAAAAGGATAAAAATAAATAACTTTGTTTAAATTATTCTTTTAAATGTATAATTTGAAGTGCTGAATTCCTTATAGTAAAGCTAATAATTGAATAAATTAAAGTGATTTTGAAATTTCAATTCCATCATCCTTAAGGGTAGGCCCACGGACAACCAATACACTTGCCAAGAAAAAGTATCTTATTATTTATTTTATGATAATAATATTATCGGCTCAATTCCCATTAATATGGTTGTGGTATTTTTGGCACTTTTTTCCTATCCTTGATTTAATATTTTATATTGTCTTTCCATTTGCTTTTTTCTTCGGAATTATTATTCTAATAATCAGCTCAGCTATAGTAGCAAGAATTTTTTTATTTTTTATAAATATTATTCACAGACCAATTGAGGGAGTTTTCGAAAGGAGCAAGATTGATAAAGACTATTGCTATTGGAGTCTGAGAGCACTTATAAGAAAATGGCCTACATGGTTAGCTAGACAATTATCATTACCATTGATAGAAATCTTAGTTTTGAAGATACTTGGTATAAAAACTTCTTTTTCAAACTCACTACACGATGGATGGATTGATTGTGAATTTATTAAATTTGGAAAAAATATTAAAGTTGGCCAAGGGAGTTTTGTTATATCTAATCTCATTATTAACAACAAATTAATCCTAAAGCAAGTTTCCATAGAAGATAATGTAATAATAGGAGCTCATTCCCTTGTTTTGCCAGGGACAATAATTGAATCAAATACTATTTTAGATGCGTTAACTATGACAACTATTAATCAAAGACTCGAAAATAATTCTGTTTATCGTGGAAATCCTGCAAAAAAGATTGAAGATGTAGGATTTAAGAGTAATTATGAAAATATAAAGAATCAAATATTTGAAAAACCACCTTCAGAAGAAGTTGATACTGAAATGCTTAGATCACATACAAAGGAATTATCTGTTCCATTTCACTTTTATATTATTTCTGGATGGTTAATAATTGGATGTTCTTTTATATTACCTGGATTTCTATTTTTTTTCTTTCTATTTATTATTTTAATCCCTAATTTCTTCTCAATTCCCTTCTCTTTAAGTTATATCTTAAATCCAACAATAATCACTCTAAATTTACTTACTCCAATAATTTTTGTTTCTTTCTATATTTTACATCTATTTTTCGTAGCCTTATTTACTAAGTGGTTTTATAAAATGGCTGACAAAAGAGGACCCACCCAAGGTGTATTTGATCGAAATTTAGATGAGAGTTCTCATATTTTAAATTATTATCACTTTAGATCTTTTTTATTTAAATATCCAGTCTTTGCTTTTATTCGATCTCCATTCCCTTGGCTTCTAAATTGGGAATTGAAATTTATTAGATCAAATAAAGTGGGCAGGGGAACTGTCTTTGAAGATACATTTTTTCATAGCCATATTGCTTTTGGTAAGAATTGCTATATTGGAACATTTTCTCACATTAGTAACCATGTAGTTGATGGAGTATATGGAGAAGAAAATTTAACTTTTTTTGGTGTGGATATTGGAAATAATTGTGTTTTTAGTTTGTCAAATGGAGCAATGCCCGGCTTAGATATGGAAGACAATTCAACAATATTACCTCTTTCTGCTACAATGAAATATGATAAGATAGGCATGAATGGAGTATATGGGAAGTTTCCTGCAAAAAAACTGAAATCTGAAGAAATTCAGAAATTCATAGGTGGATCTTATAATGAAGAATGACTTAATTGATAGAGATAATGAAAAAAATATATCAATTGATATCACAAGAATTCCTATAACCTCTAATGGTTTTAGATGGAATTTTACATCTACATTACTATATCTATTTTTACATATTTTTTCACTTATTATGCCAACAGTTATGATTTTAACTTTCTTTAGTTTTGCAATGGATTCAAATATTTTTCATTGGAGAATATTACTAATTTTTATAGATATAATGGCATGGTGGGGATCTTATCTCCTAATTAGTCTACTTCTTGGAAAATTAGTATTAATTATACTTAAATTAATTCATAAACCTATTGAAGGACTCTTTAAAATTGAAAGAAAAAATAGGGACTATTCATATTTTTGTTTAAGAATCACAGTAAAAAAATTTATTTTCTGGATTTGGAATAATTTCTGTTTTCCATGGGTTAGCAATTTCGCTTTTAAAATGTGTGATGTCTCTGCAGATTTTAAAAGTACTATGTTTGATGGCTGGAGCGATGTAGAATTTATTGAATATGGAAATAATATTATGATTGGACAAGGGGCTCAGATCTTCTCAAGTATTATAATAAGAATTGAAAACCAAGATTTTCTATTAATTAAAAAAGTCATTATTGGTGATCATGTTGTATTAGGTGGAAATTCAATTGTAGCTCCAGGAACGATAATAGGAAGAGGATCAACATTAGGTGTATGGACTATTACTCATATTAATCAAATCTTAGATCCTGACTGGATATATTTTGGTTCTCCTGCTCGGAAGTATCAGCCCACTCAAAAAGCTATTGAAGAAAGTAAGAAAAAAGCAATGAGAAGGATAGTTGATACAGGTGAGAGAATACCATACGATATTGATCAATTTAAAAACAAAGAGAATAATAATAAAAAGATTTGAAAAATCTCATTATATTTAAAATTCTTTCATATTGAATCTCTCTTGTATAAATCATAGGTGAAGGATATAAATATGAAAGAAAAAGTAAAGAGATATATATTAAGTTTTAAAATTATTACTTATTACGATAATTACAATTTAAAATTATGATAAAATATGTATAAACTAGTTCTTTTAAGACATGGGGAAAGCACTTGGAATAAAGAAAACAGATTTACTGGTTGGACTGATGTAGATCTTTCAGAAAAAGGAATTCAAGAAGCGAAAGAAGCTGCTAAATTATTAAAAGAAGGAGGATACACATTTGATATTGCTTATACTTCAGTCTTAAAAAGAGGAATTCGAACATTATGGATTGTGTTAGATGAGATGGATTTAATGTGGATTCCTGTCTATCGATCTTGGCGATTAAATGAAAGACATTATGGTGCTTTGCAAGGATTTTTCAAATCAAAAATGGCTGCTGAAGTAGGTGAAGAACAAGTATTAATTTGGAGAAGAAGTTATGATATACCTCCTCCAGCACTTAAAACAAGTGATCCAAGATACCCTGGAAATGATCCAAAATATGAAGATTTAACTACTGATGAAATACCTCTCACTGAATGATTAAAAGATACTGTTG
>JABAHP010003843.1_pt3 | contig 16304 bp, 11 predicted proteins | sample 7062081 | NCBI WGS metagenome assembly JABAHP01 (sample SAMN14534357, study PRJNA622989) | marine sediment metagenome | biome: marine biome [ENVO:00000428]; feature: marine pelagic biome [ENVO:01000023]; material: deep marine sediment [ENVO:00002113] | place: India: Gulf of Kutch | collected...
TTGGAGAGCGTCCCCCGCGTCGCCGGATCGACGGTCACGACGAGGGTGACCGTGGCGGTCTCGCTGGCGACCAGGCTGCCCAGGGGACAGATGACCGTGCTTATCCCGATGCACTGACTGGGCGTGGCCGACTGAACCGTCACACTTGTCGGCAGCGTGTCGGTCACGACCACGTTCGTGGCCGTCACGGGGCCGCTGTTGGTGATGATGAGGGTGTACGTCAGCGTCTCCCCGGCGATGACGGTGTCGGGGTCGCCGGACTTGTACACCACCAGATCGGCCTGCTCCTGCAACATGGGCTGCGCACTGGCTCCCTGGGACAGCAACAGCAGTGTGGTCGCCACGCCGACGAGGCCGATCAGCAGCGCGGCCAGAAGCGGACTGAGAGATCTCTTGTCATTCACCATACTTCACCCACCTCATTGGTACACTACCATAGCATACACCCACCGTACGTCGCTTGGGCTACAACTCCGTTACAGCTGTACCCCTTCACCACACTCCGACCAGCCCGCCTGCGGACTCACTCTGAGGTTGGCGTGGACGTGAGCGCTGCCGCGTCGGGCGTCGAGGTGGATGGCGGCGACGTCGGAGTCGAACTGGGCGCCCACGGCCGCGTGGGTGTGGGCGTGGCGGTCGGTGGTGGTGTCGCGGTGTCCGTCGGCTCTGGCGTGCTTGTGGGGGTGCGCGTTGGACGTCGGGGGGCGCTGGTCGGTATGGGCGTCAGCGTCGGCGTGGGTGTGGCCGTGGGCACGAAGCAGGCCGGGCCCACCCCAGAGACGAGCGTGGTCTGGGTCACCGAGAGCGGTGCCGTCCCGTCGCCCTCAAGCGTGGCGGTGTTGGTCAGGACGGTAGATCGGGCGAGGCCACACGGCACGGTCACACTGATCAGGATCTCGCCCGAGACGGCGGGGGCCAGGGTCCCAACGTCCCAGGAGAGGGTGGCGGTCGTTCGGCGGGTGGGCGTGATGGAGGCGCCCACGTAGGCGACGTCGGGGTCGAGCGCGTCGGCGACGATGACGCCGGTCGCCGCCCCGTCACCCGCGTTGGTGTAGGCCAGGGTGTAGGTCAGCAGTGCGCCGGAGGCCACCGGGTCCGGGTCGTCGCTCCCGGTCAGCTCCAGCCGGGCAGCCGGTGGGGTCACCACCAGGATCGCCGAGGTGGGCGCCACGGCGGCGGCCCGCGTGGCCGTGGGCGTGGAGGTGGCGGTCGATGTGGCCGTGGCCGTCCCCATCGCCATCCCCATCTCCATCCCAATGGGGGTCGGCGCTTCCGGCGGCGGGCGCGCGCTTCCCATGTTGGCCTGACCGACGACCACCAATAGGATCGCGACCAGGCCCACGAGACCCAGGGCCGCCAGCCCGAGCCTGAGGCGGCGGCCGATCTTGAGCCCCGCGGTGGTCAGCCACGGCAGCATGACGGTCGAGTCCGGCGAACCCGCCGACTGAGCCCGACCCATCCGAGCGGTCACCCTGCCCGCTACCTCATCCCTGGGCAGCGGCGAGCCGAAGAGGGCGTAGTACATCCGGCCCACGCCCTGGAACCGCTCGGAAGGCCGCAGCGCCAGGGCCTTCATCAGCGCCCGGTCGGTCGCCTCGCTGACGTCGTCCCTGAACTCCCGCACCGGCACCAGGACCTCCGGGTCGACCACCCGCTCCGAGACGGTCGGCGGCGGCTGCCCCACCAGCGCGTGGTACAGCGTCGCCCCCAGGGAGTAGATATCGGTGCGCGGATCGGTGCGCCCCTGCTTGGTGTGGTACTGCTCCGGCGGGGCGTACTCCGGCGTGCCCAACCCCTGCATCACCGTCCGCGTCCGCGGGTCGTCGGGATCGACCAGCTTGGCCAGCCCGAAATCGACCAACATGGCCTGCCCCTGCCACGTGATCATCACGTTCTGCGGCTTGACGTCNNCCCTCCTCGGCGATGACCTCATCCAGCCCCTTGCCGTTGACGAAATCCATCACCAGGTAGGCGTTGCCGTCATCCTCGAAGTGATCGGAGACCCGGGTCAGGTTGGGGTGGCGCAGCCCGGCCAGCAGCTGCGCCTCCTGCTGAAACTGCTCGCGAAGCTGAGGCAGCGCCGTCCCCGGGGTCCCCGGATAGGGCACCATCTCCTTGAGCGCACAGCGGATGTTCAGCACGCTGTCCATGACCTCGTAGACGGTGCCCATGCCGCCGTGGTGCAACAGGGCGACGACACGGTAGCGATCGCGAATCACCTGTCCTGGGACGAGGGGCATGGCTGTTCCTAAGACCTCCTGCAGACTGCGCCGGTGGACTGCATCATCCTGTCAGTTTACAACATCCCCGGCCCTGCGTGGGTTACAACTCCGTTACAATGGCATTGCACTTCCGCGGAGGAATCGCGGCCCTGCCGGCCACCGCAAGCCGGGCCGCGCCTACCACACGCATGGGCACAGGCAAGAGCCTGCCCCGAAACGGGACAGGCTCGCGAGCACGTCCAGCCGATGGCAGTCACCCCTGGCGTTGCGGGCTCGCTGCTTCCATCTCTGCGTCTATGCTCGAGCCGGATCGGCAGATCCGGCGGCCCAATGGCGGGATCTGCCGATGGGGAGCGAAATGGGCAACGACACTCAGCACGGTGACCGCGCAGCCGGTGACTGGCGGTATCCCTACTCCGGCTCCCAGCGGAGGATCAGCTCCTTGGCGGCCTGCACCTCGTCCAGGCGCCGCACCGGGGCGTCGTGAGGTGCGCCGTGAAGCAGATCGGGGGCCGTGCGGGCCTCCTCCGCGATGCGCAGCAGCGCCTCGGCGAACCCGTCCAGCGTCTCCTTGCTCTCCGTCTCCGTCGGCTCGATCATCAGCGCCTCGTGGACGATGAGGGGGAAGTAGTTGGTGGGCGGGTGGAAGCCATAGTCGATGAGCCGCTTGGAGACGTCCAGCGCCCGCACGTCCGGCGCATCGGGGAAGCGGCCCTCGCACACGAACTCGTGCATGCAGGTGCGGTCGTACGGTACCGGGTAGGTGTCCTGGACCCGGCTCTTCAGGTAGTTGGCGTTGAGCACCGCGTGCTCGGCCACCTTCCGCAAGCCATCGGGCCCCAGCATGCGGATGTAGGTGTAGGCCCGCACCAGCACGCCGAAGTGACCGTAGAAGGCCTTCACCCGGCCAATCGACTTGGGCGGGTTCACGAAGGTGTAGAACTCCGCCTCGTCGTTCGATCGCTCGGGGTCCTGGGCCACGATGGGGGCCGGCAGGAACTCCGCCAGCCGCTCCGAGGCGCCCACCGGCCCGGAGCCCGGACCGCCGCCGCCGTGGGGCGTGCTGAAGGTCTTATGCAGGTTGTAGTGCAGCACGTCGAAGCCCAGGTCGCCGGGGCGAGCGACGCCCAGCAGGGCGTTCATGTTCGCCCCGTCGCCGTACATCAGCCCCCCGTGCGCGTGAACGAGTGCGGCGATCTCCTCCACCTGCTCCTCGAAGAGCCCCAGCGTGTTGGGGTTGGTCAGCATCATGCCGACCAGCCGGTCGCTGTGCTCCTCGCACGCCGCCGCCAGGGCGCGCCGATCGACGTTGCCCCGCCGGTCGGAGGGGATCTCGACCACCCGCAGGCCGCTCATCGTCGTGGTGGCCGGATTGGTGCCGTGGGCCGAATCGGGGGCCAGGATCACGTCCCGCCCCTCGTCCCCCCGGTCCAGGTGGTAGGCGCGCATCATCAGCACACCGGTCAGCTCCCCGTGGGCCCCCGCCGCTGGCTGCAGGCTCACGCCGGCGAACCCGCCGATCTCCTTGAGGAACTCCTGCAGGTGGTACATCAGGAAGAGCGCCCCCTGCACCATCCCCTCATCCTGGTAGGGATGGAGGTGGGCGAAGCCCGGCAGCCGGGCCATCTCCTCGTTGATCTTGGGGTTGTACTTCATCGTGCAGGAGCCCAGGGGGTAGAAGCCGACGTCGATGGCGTAGTTCATCTGCGAGAGGTGGGTGTAGTGCCGGACCAGGTCCAGCTCGCTCACCTCCGGCAGGGGCAGGTCCTCTCGCACCAGCCCCGCGGGCAACGCGGCGGGGGGCACGTCCAGATCGGGCAGCACAGCAGCGCAGCGCCCGGGGCGCGAGCGTTCGAAGATCAAGGGCTTAGGCATAGGGTACTCCCAGAGTAAGTCTCAGATTGCAGATAGCAGGTTGCAGATTGCAGGTCGCGGGCCGAAGGTGAAATCCGAAGCGGCTACGCGGCAAGGTCCTGCAGCGCCTCGACGAGCGCGTCGATCTCCTGGCGAGGATTCATCTCGGTCACGCACAGGAGCATGTGGTCCCGCAGGTGGGGGTAGTCTCTCCCCAGATCGTAGCCGCCGATGATGCCCCACTCGTCCAACAGGTACTCGTTGATCTCCGCCACCGGACGGGGACAACGGACGACGAACTCCTTGAAGAACGGCGTATCGTCCATGGCCGAGAATCCATCGATCTCCACGATCCGCTGTTGCGCGTAGTGGGCCCGATGGTAGCACAACTCCGCCACCTGGCGCATCCCGCACCGGCCCAGCGCAGCCATGTAGACCGCCGCCGCCAGCGCGACCAGGCCCTGGTTGGTGCAGATGTTGGAGGTGGCCCGCTCGCGGCGGATGTGCTGCTCGCGGGTGGAGAGGGTCAGGACGAAGCCCCGCTCCCCCTCGGCGTCCACCGTCTGGCCCACCAGCCGGCCGGCCATCTTGCGGGCGTACTTCATGCGGGTGGCGAAGAAGCCCAGATACGGCCCGCCGAAGTTCAGCCCGGCGCCCATCCCCTGTCCCTCGCCCACGACGATGTCCGCCCCAAATGAGCCCGGGGGCTCAAGCAGCCCCAGGGCGATGGGGTCGGCCACGACGATCAGCAGCGCGCCAACCGCGTGCGCCGCCTCGGCCAGGCCGCTCAGATCCTCGATGCGGCCCAGAAAATCAGGGTACTGAACGATGAGGCAGGCCGTATCATCGCCAAGGAAGTCCGTCAACTCCGCCGCTCCGCCGTTCTCATCCCCCACGACCGTCAGCCCCATCCCCTGGGTGTAGGTGCGCACGACGGCGCGATACTCGGGGTGGACGCTGGGCGAGAGGACCACCTGGCGGCGCTTCAGGCGGTGGACGTTGATGGCGGTGATGACCGCCTCGGCGGTGGCGGTAGCGCCGTCGTAATGGGAGGCGTTGGAGACCTCCATGCCGGTGAGCGTACAGACCATGGTCTGGTACTCGAAGATCGCCTGCAGGGTACCCTGACTGACCTCCGGCTGATAGGGGGTGTAGGCCGTGTAGAACTCCCCCCGGCGCAGGAAAGCGTCCACCACGGCGGGCACGAAGTGACGGTAGGCCCCCGCGCCCAGGAAACAGGGGCCATCGGCGGCCGTCAAGTTGGCTTCCGCCAGCACCTCCAGCTCCCAGCGCGCCTCCATCTCGGATAGCGCGGGAGGCAGATCGAGGGCGGGGAAACGGGCGTGCTGCGGCACGTCCTCGAACAGCGCTTCGATGGACCGGACGCCGATGGCGCCGAACATCGCCCTGCGGTCCTCATCGGAATGCGGAACATACGGCATAGATTGCCTCCATGTCATCTATTGATAGCTCACTACCGGACAGTCTAATGGATGCGCCAACTTGTTGACGTCCCGGGCTGGCAAAGACGCGGTTGGCGCTGTTGATTCTGGCAGCAAGGCCACCGCAACAAGTTGCGGCATCCGGAATCTGTGAGTTTGGCGAGAAGTGCCCGGTAGTGAAATTGAGAGGGACGAGCGTCCCGACCCAACATCCATCCTGGCAGGACTAGCCGGCCGAGTCGAGCCGTCGAAGGCCGCGAGTATGCAGAAGCCTCACCCCTCGGCAAGCTCAGGGTACGCCAGTGCTCCCACGGACGGGCACGATGCCCGTGTAGGACGCCCGGTTCCTACGCCTCTTCCTCAGCGACGAACGCTTCGTAGGCGTCGGCCTCCATCAACCGCTCGAACTCGGCAGGATCGGACGGCTGGAAACGGATCATCCAGCCCGCGCCGTAGGGATCCTGATTGACCATCTCTGGCGCGTCCTCCAGGGCCTCGTTGACGGCGGTGATCTCCCCGCCCATCGACATGTATAGATCGGAGGCAGCCTTAACCGATTCGACGACGCCGAAGATGTCCCCCTGCACGAAGAGATCCCCCACCTCCGGCATCTCGACGTAGACCACGTCCGACAGGGACTCCTGGGCGTGGTCGGTGATGCCGCAGACCATCACGCCTCCGTCTTTGCGCGTCCATTCATGCGTTTTGGCGTATCTTGCTTCGGGATCCAGTTTCATCGCTGCCACTCCTTTGTCATAGGATTCGATCGAGTACTCTACCAGCCTCACGCCTATTATACCCAATTGCGCCGCGAAGCCAAGTATGCCACCAAGCGGCCATTTTGTCCACCGCCGGCAGTTCATCCAGCCACCCATCCCGTGCGCCACGGCCGACGTCCTCGGTCGTCTGGTCGTCTGTAATCGGCCATTCGTCGTCGTTCATCGGCACGTTTCGATATTGCGGGCAGGCTTGACGTAGGCCGCGCCGGCCTGAAGAGCCGGCGCTGAGCAGAGTCGAAGTGCCTGCGCTGGGTGAGCAAGCCAGCACCGCGCGTTCACAGCGGTGCGGCCCACCGGGAGGATCGTCGTCCCAAGAGTGAGACGCTCCCTCCTTCGTCGCCAGACGCTGCTTGCATTTGCGCCACCTGTGGGTATAATGAATGTTCACCGTGTGATTAGGAGTAGAATCGAACCGATGTTGCGAGGACTGTTCAAGAGGGGGGGCGATGGCCCCGATCGGCGCGAGATCGCCCAGCTACAGCGGGTGGTCGAACAAATCAACGCGCTTGAGCCGACATTCGAGGCCCTGGACGACGCGGCACTGCGGGCCACGACGGACGAGTTTCGCCAACGGCTGGCGGAGGGTGAGACGCTCGACGACCTGCTGATCGAGGCCTTCGCGGCGGTGCGCGAGGCGGCCAAGCGCACGATCGGCATGCGCCACTACGACGTGCAGCTGATCGGCGGCGTCGTCCTGCACCGAGGGGACATCGCCGAGATGAAGACCGGCGAGGGGAAGACCCTCGTCGCCACACTGCCGCTCTATCTCAATGCGCTGACAGGGAAGGGCACCCACCTCGTCACGCCCAACGACTACCTCTCCAAGGTGGGCGTGCAATGGATGGGACCCATATACCACGCGCTGGGTCTATCGGTGGGCGTGATCCAGTCCGCAGCCTCCGATCCCAACCGGGGCTCGTTCCTCTTCGACCCGGACTACCCCTCATCCGACGACCGTTTTCTGAACCTGCGCCCCGTCGCGCGGCGCGAAGCCTACCGGGCCGACATCACCTACGGCACCAACAACGAGTTCGGCTTCGACTACCTGCGCGACAACATGGTGCGCGATCTGAGCGAGTGCGTGCAGCGGGAACTCCACTACGCCATCGTCGACGAGGTCGACAACATCCTGATCGACGAGGCGCGCACGCCGCTCATCATCTCCGGTCCGGCCGAGGAGCCCTCGGAGCTCTACAGCCGCTTCGCCGACATCGTGCGCCGTCTGCGTCCCAGCAGCCCAGAGAGCGTCGAGCGCGAGGAGCCGGACGGCGACTACGTGCTGGAGGAGAGGACGCAGGTCGTCACGCTGACGGAGCATGGGGCGGAGCGGGTCGAGCAGACGCTCCCGGAGGTGGGAACCGGGGAGAGCATCTACGATCCCGAACGGGCCCACATGCTGCCCTATCTCGACAACGCGCTGCGGGCCAGCGTCGTCTACAAGCGCGACAAGGACTACATCGTCAAGGACGGCGAGGTCATCATCGTGGACGAGTTCACCGGCCGGCTGATGCACGGGCGGCGCTTCTCCGAAGGGCTGCACCAGGCGATCGAGGCCAAGGAGGGGGTGGAGGTGCGGCGCGAGAGCCTGACCTACGCCACCATCACCTTCCAGAACTACTTCCGCATGTACGAGAAGCTGGCCGGGATGACGGGCACGGCCGAGACGGAGGAGGAGGAGTTCCAACAGATCTACGACCTCAGCGTGGTGGTACTCCCCACCAACGTCGAGTACCGCGCGACCTACGGCGACCTGGCGGTCGCCGCGCGGCAGACAGATGAAATCGAGGAGGTCGCTTTTGCCGGGGTGCTGAACGGCTACACGGACGTGACAGTGACGACCTACGAGCCCAGCGATGGGGGAGTGAACGGGCGACGCTACTTCAAGCGACTCGACCTGCCGGACGTGATCTACTCGACGGAAAAGACCAAGTTCAGAGCCGTCGTGGACGAGATCGGCGCGCTCCACAGATCGGGGCGGCCGGTGCTGGTAGGCACCATCGCTATCGAGACCTCGGAGCGTCTTTCGCGCATGCTCAATCGGCAGGGCATACCCCACCAGGTCCTGAACGCCAAGTATCACGAGAAGGAAGCGGAGATCATCGCGCAGGCGGGCCGTCCCGGGGCGGTCACGATCGCCACCAACATGGCGGGCCGGGGCGTGGACATCAAACTGGGCGGCGACCTGGAGGGGGTGGCCCGCGAGCGCATGCGCAGGGCGGGCATCGACCTGACGGAGATCCGTCAGGCGCATTGGAGCGAGGCGGTGGAGTTGCTGCGCCGAGGCCAGGATGCGACGGAGATCTATCCCGAGCGCTGGGCGGAGGTGCTCGCCGAGGCGGTGAGCACTTGCACCGCCGACCAAGAGCGGGTGGTGGCACTGGGGGGTCTGCACATCCTGGGCACCGAGCGGCACGAGGCCCGCCGCATCGACAACCAGCTGCGGGGCCGCGCCGGCCGCCAGGGCGACCCGGGCTCGTCCCGCTTCTATCTCTCGCTCGAGGACGAGTTGATGCACCGCTTCGGCGGCGAGCGGGTGCAGGGGCTGATGGGCCGGTTTGGCGTGGAGGAGGACGTACCCATCCAGCACGCCTGGCTCGACAAATCCATCGAGTCGGCGCAGATGCGGGTGGAGGGGTACAACTTCGACATCCGCAAGCACGTGCTGGAGTACGACGACGTGGTCAACAAGCAGCGCGAGGTGATCTACGCCCAGCGGCGGCAGGTGCTCAGCGCAACCGATCTGCGGGAACAGGTGCTGCGCATGGTGCAGGACGAGATCGCCCGCGTGGTGGCTACGCACACGCCCGGCCCCGATCCGGAGGACTGGGACCTGCGCGGCCTGCACAGCGAACTGCGCCTCTTCTTTCCACTGCCGCCTCAATTCAACTACCGCCAATGGGGAGACCTCGCGCCCGCCGAGATCGAAGCGCAGTTATCGGAGATCGCTGAGCGCGCCTATGATGAGGTCAACCGGGCCGTCGGGCACCAGGTGTTCCAGCAGGCAACGCAGGAGCAAGCGACGCTGGGAACGCTGGCCCGGAGCACCGACCCGGCCCAGCGGCTCGCATATCAGCGGGCGGTCGATCGATTGGGGAGCGAGCCGGACGAGGATGTCTCCGCCCGGCCGCTGCGCCAGCTCCCAGACGGGACAAAGGCAGAGATCGAAGCAGCGTTCTCGGATGTCTACCGCCTCTTCCGTGATCGGCAGTTGATGCTGCGGGCTGTCGACAGCTTGTGGGTGCGTCACCTCACCGACCTGGAGGCCCTGCGCGAAGGCATTGGGCTGCGGGCGTACGGACAACAGAACCCACTGGTGGCCTACCGCAGGGAAGCGCACGAGATGTACGAGGCTCTGCTGGCCCGCATTCAGGAGACAGTGGCGCGATCGGTCTACCTGTTGCCGCGGGCCCTGGTCACCCAACCGCGCCGCCAGCGATTGCGCACGATGCGTCCCCGCGTACCGGGCGAAGGACGGCAGGCGCAGCCAGTCCGTAAACCATCCGAACAGTCACTGGGACGCAACGATCCATGCTGGTGTGGCAGCGGCAAGAAGTACAAGCGCTGTCACATGCGAGAGGATGAGCAAGCACAGCGCGGCCCGGTGGCTGCGGAGCGACCGCCTCAAGCCCCCGGGCGGAAGCGTCGGCGGCGACGGTAGCAAGCGCAGGAGGAACCTCATGGGGGAAGAGATGGAACGCGACATGACCAGTCGTCTCATGGCGGACATGGACCGTCAATTGCTCGAGTTCCTGCAGACGAAGGTCAACTCCTTCGTCAAGTGGGATCTGGTCCGCTTCTTCCACGATAACCCCCACACTACGGATACGGCCGAGAACATCGCCCGCTACGCCAGCCGCGAAGTCGAAGCAATCCACGCTGAACTAGCAGAACTCGCACGGGATGGGGTGCTCGAGGAAACACAACTGGGCGACACGACGGCATACTCTTTGGCCCCGGATCGCCAGGTCAGAGAGTTGTTGGCGCGATTCGTGCGTGCCTCCGAAGACCGCCAGTTCCGGGTCAAGGCGATCTACCATATCATACGGGGCATGCGGCGATGAATCGCCCGTCTTGAGGAGCTCGCTGTGCCGCACGAAGTGGCGCTGACCTCGGCCTCCACGCTGCGCTTGAAGGAAATCGCCGACCGCATCGTGGCCGCCGTCCAGAAGGGTCTAGGTTTTGAGCATCTGCGCCTGCTGCTGATCGAAGAGGAACAGGGCGAGGTGGAGACCCTCGGACGCGATGGTCAGGTGGTCACATCTCAGGCGGAATCGCCTGAGTCGTACACGGGACAAGGGTTGGGTTGGGTCGCGGAACACGGCGTTCCGTTGCGCGTTGGCGATGTCTCGCAGGACCCTCGCTGTGGCACGGCAGCCCCTGGTGTTCGCTCAGCATTGGTCGTCCCACTGGTGGTCGGAGACCGAGTCATCGGCGCCTTGCACGCGACGAGTCCACGCCTCGACGCTTTCACCGAGGCCGACGAACGACTGCTTACGATGGCGGCAGCCCAGGCAGCCATAGCCGTCGAGCATGCTCGCCCGTACGGCAAGCTGGAAGATGGGGCTGAGGACGTGGCAGAGGCCTACGCCGAATTGCGGGAGGCCGATCGGATCAAGGACGAGGTATTGCAGAACGTATCACACGAGTTGCGGACGCCCCTGACTTTCGTGAAAGGGTACGTGGATCTGTTGCTGGATGGGGACGCGGGAGCACTCACCGACGAGCAACGCGTATATCTCAGCATCGTGGCCGAGAAGACCGATGTCATCGCGCGATTGGTCGAGGATATCATGTTCCTGGACCAGGCAGGGCGACTGCCCGGCAAGAAGGAGCCTGTCTCACTGGTCCAGGTGGCACGACGCGCGCTGCGAGGGTGGGCGGCCATGGCGGAGAAGGCGCATCTGACGCTGGTGGAGAACCTGCCAGACGATCTGCCGGCGGCGGCCGGCGACGAAGGAAGGCTGGGGCAGGTGTTCGATAATCTACTGAGCAACGCGATCAAGTTCAGCCCTCGCGGCGGGCAGATCGTGGTGACCGTCGCAAACGCAGGGCCCATGGTGCAGGCATCGGTCTCCGACGAGGGCATCGGCATTGCCAGGGATCAGCACGAACGAATCTTCCAAAGGTTCTACCAGGTCGATGGTTCTGCCCAGCGACGGTTTCGTGGCACCGGGCTGGGCCTGGCAATCGTCAAGCGCATTGTAGAGATGCACGAAGGACAGGTCTGGGTGGAAAGCGAGCCAGGGAGGGGCAGCTCGTTCTATTTCACAATACCCAAGTACCGAGACCCAGAGACGTAGTTGTGCACTCGATACGACGGTCCTGAGCCGATGAACGGATATGACAACACGTAGTGACGGAGAACGAGGAGAGGCAATAGCGAGCCTGCGCGCTCTACTGCACGGGCTGCCGAAGGTAGACCTGCACCGTCACCTGGAGGGCTCCCTACGGATCCAAACGCTGACAGATATCGCCCAGGAACACGGGATTGACCTGCCCAGCTACGACATCGAGCAACTGCGCCCGCTCTTGACGGTGGCGGACGAGGAACCGGACTTCCATCGCTTCCTCGAGAAGTTCCGTATCCTGCGGCGCTTCTATCCGACCCAGGCCGCCATCGAGCGGGTGGCGTACGAGGCGGTGGCTGATGCAGCAGCCGACAACATCAAGTACCTCGAGCTGCGCTTCAATCCGGTCGCCCTGGCCCGAGAGCAGGGCTTCTCGCTCGACGAGGTGACCACCTGGGTATGCAGCGCCGTCGCCAGAGCGCAGCGCGATTGTGGGGTAGTCACCAACCTGATCCTGCAGATTGGCCGGGACGCAGACCTGGATACGGCGTCCCAGATCGCCGATGTCGCGTTGGCCCACCGGAACGACGGCGTCGCCGGCCTGGACCTGGCCGGCGATGAAACGGTCTACCCCGCTCGCCCGTTCGTCGACGTGTTCCAGAGGGCACGGCAGGAGGGATTGTGTGTGACCGTGCACGCTGGGGAGGCTGGAGGCGCCGAGAACGTCCGCGAGGCGATCGAGATGCTGGGCGCGCAGCGCATCGGGCATGGCGTGCACTCGATTGAGGACTCAGACGTCGTGCAGTTGATCCGCGATCGTGGGGTGACGCTGGAGATCTGCCTGACGAGCAACCTACAGACCGGCGTNNNNTCCCAGCATCAGCGATACGACGCTCACCGATGAGTACATGACCGCCATGCTGGCGATGGGGGTCACGTTGGAGCAGATCAAGCAGGCGATCGTGACGGCCGTCGAGGGCTCCTTCCAGCCTCCAGATGAGCGGGAGCGGTCGGCCGAATGGTTCCGCGGGGAGTTGGAACTGGCTCGATAGCTCATCCAAGCCCCACACGCCAGGAGATTGATACGTTCCACGGGAGGATCATGGCAGAACTGATTCGTGACCAGGTCGCAACATCCATTGCCGAGGGATTGCAGGCTGCGCAGAAGGCGGGCGCCCTGCCAGAGTTCGAGATACCCCCAATCGTCGTAGAGCGCCCGCGCCAGCCGGAGCATGGCGACTACGCCTCGCCGGTCTGCCTGCGACTCGCGCAGGAGGCGCGGATGGCCCCTCGGGAGATTGCCACGCGGGTCGTCGAGCACCTCCCAGCGGCCCCCTTCGTGGGCAGCGTCGAGATCGCCGGGCCCGGGTACATCAACGTCACGCTGGACGCGGCCTGGCTGGCGGCCCAGGTGGAGGAGATCCTGGCCGCTGGACCGCACTGGTACCACGTGGACATCGGCCGAGGGGAACGGGTGCAGGTCGAGTACGTCAGCGCAAACCCCACCGGTCCGATCACCATCGCCTCCACCCGGAACGCAGTCATCGGCGACACGCTGGCCAACGTGCTGGCGGCAGCGGGCTTCGAGATCGAGCGGGAGTACTACATCAACGACGCCGGTTCCCAGGTGCGCAACTTCGGCAAGAGCGTTTATGCCCGTTACGCCCAGGCCTTGGGCCAGGATGAACCGTTCCCCGAGGACGGCTACCACGGGGATTACGTCGTCGAGATGGGGCAGCAGATGGCCCAGCAGCATGGCGATCGATATCTCCACGTACCTCGCCGGGAGGCCGTACGCGCGCTAGGGGCGGAGGGTATCGAGCGCGTCCTCGAAGAGGTGCGACGGGACCTGGCAGATCTGGGCGTGGAGTTCGACACCTGGTTCAGCGAGAAAGGCATGTACGAATCTGGGCTGTTCGAGCAGCTCCTGCAGAAACTGCGGGACACGGGCTACATCGTCGAGCGGGACGGCGCGGTCTGGTTTACGTCGCCTGACCTGGACGCGGACGCGGTCGTCATCCGCTCGCCCGAGGTCATACCGGAGCCGGACGAGCGCCCCACCTACCTGGCCTCCGACATCCCTTACATGTGGAACAAGCTGGTCGAGCGCGGCTTCGACCGGGCGATCTACGTATGGGGAGCCGACCACCACGGGGACGTCCCCCGGGTCAAGGCGGCGGCCCAAGCGTTGGGCCTCGACCCCGAGCGCGTGGTGATCATCCTCTACCAGATGGTCAATCTGAAGCGGGGTGGTGAGGACGTGCGCATGTCGAAGCGCGCCGGCGAGTTCGTCACGCTGCGGGAACTGCTCGACGAAGTCGGCCTGGATCCGATTCGCTTCATGCTCCTCACGTGCAGCGTCGATGCGACGATAGACTTCGACCTGGACCTGGCGGTCGAGCAATCGGAGAAGAACCCCGTGTACTACGTCCAATACGCACACGCCCGCATCGCCAGCATACTGCGCCACGCCACGGAGCTGGGGTGGGACATAGAGGCTGCGGGTGACGTCTCTTTGCTCGCTCACGAGAGCGAACTGGCGCTGGTACGCAAAATGCTGGAGCTGCAGGAGGTCGTGGCACTGGCGGCGACGCAATTGTCCCCACACCACCTGACTTTCTACGCCAAAGAACTGGCCGCGGTATTCCACACCTTCTACCGGGACTGTCGCGTCATTGACCCAGAGGCGCCACAGCGGACCCAGGCGCGGCTGATGCTGGTGCGCGCAGCCCGGATGACGCTGGCGCGAGCGCTGGGGCTGCTGGGAATAGCGGCGCCGGAGCGGATGTAGCCATGGGCCTCAAACCGGATCGCTGGATTCGCGAGATGGCATTGGAGCAGCGGATGATCGAGCCGTTCGTGGATGGACAGGTGCGCGACGGCGTCATCTCCTACGGGCTATCGTCCTACGGATACGACATCCGCGTGGCCGACGAGTTCAAGATCTTCACCCCTGGATCGAGCGACCAGACCGCCGTGGACCCCAAACGGCTCGACACGCAGGGGATGGTAGATTTCAGGGGGGACTTCTGCACCATCCCCCCGAACTCACTCGCCCTGGGCCGTTCCGTGGAGTACTTCCGCGTTCCCCGCAGTGTCCTGTGCGTCTGCCTGGGTAAGTCCACCTACGCCCGCTGCGGCGTCATCGTCAACACAACGCCCTTCGAGCCGGAGTGGGAAGGATACGTCACGCTGGCGATCTGCAACACCACAACGCTGCCGGCCAAGATCTACGCCGGCGAGGGCATCGCGCAAGTCCTCTTCCTGGAGGCAGACGAGGTGTGTGAGACCTCCTACGCGGACAAGAAGGGGAAATACCAGCGCCAACAGTCCATCGTCCTGGCCCAACTGTAACGCGCGCCTGCGCGCGCGTTGACGGGGCAGAGATTCGGGATTATAATTGGCCTGCGGGCGGATAGCTCAGTTGGTCAGAGCGCCTCCCTTACAAGGAGGAGGTCACAGGTTCGAGTCCTGTTCCGCCCACTGCGGATGCCGGGGGCTTCACAAGCACCCGGCACCTTTTACGAGGGGCAGCGGTTTGATCAAGGGAATCGTCTTCGACATCCAGAAGTTCTCGATTCACGACGGGCCAGGCATTCGCACCACGGTCTTCTTCAAGGGATGCCCCCTGAGCTGCTGGTGGTGTCACAACCCCGAGAGCCAGGCCCTGGAGCCGGAAGTGATCCTGCGGACACACCGCTGCATCCAGTGTGGGGCCTGCCTGTCCGTCTGTGTCCATGGCGCGATCTCCTGGGACGGTGACGCGGTGTCTACCGACAGAGGTAAATGCACGCAGTGCGGCGCTTGTGCGCAGGTCTGTTACTCCGAAGCGCGCGAGGCGGTGGGCCGAGAGATGACGGCGGCCGAGGTGATGGCGGCGATCGAGCGAGACGTCCCGTTCTACGACGAATCGAATGGAGGCGTGACCTTCTCTGGCGGAGAACCGCTGTGGCAGGCAAGCTTCCTGCTCACCCTCCTTCAGGCCTGTAGAGCGAAAGAGATCCACACCGCCCTGGACACCTGCGGCTTTGCCCCCTGGGAGACGCTGGATGGTATTCGGGGATATGTGGATCTGTTTCTGTACGATCTCAAATTGATGGACGACGCGAAGCACCGGGATTTCACCGGCGTGTCGAACGAACTGATCTTGAAGAACCTGCAGGCGCTTTCGCAGCGGGGACACGACATCGACCTGCGTATGCCCATCATCCCGGGGATAAACGACGACGACGCCAATATCCGCCAAACAGGGGCGTTTGCGGCCGCCCTGCCCCATCTGAACCGGTTGGACCTTCTGCCCTACCATCACACCGGGGTCGACAAGTACGATCGGCTGGACAGGGCCTACGGGTTGTCCGAGACCCGCCCACCCTCAGATGAGCGNNTGAACCGAATGTCCATCAGTGATAGAGTCGCCCGATTGAGGCGTCAAAGCCTGGAGGCTACGCCCACCATCTCGACAGAGAGGGCGGAACTGCTGACCGAATTCTACCAGCAGGGCATGGGATTCGTGTCCGCGCCCGTGCACCGCGCCTTGGCCTTCCAGCACTTGATGGCGCACAAGACGGTCTACATCGGCGCGGGCGAGTTGATCGTCGGGGAAAAAGGCCCCGCCCCCAAGGCGACGCCGACCTACCCAGAGCTGTGCTGCCACACGCTGGAGGACCTGGATGTCCTCGATTCGCGGGAGAAGATCTCCTTTGCCGTCAGCCCGCAAGC
>JABAHP010010681.1_pt6 | contig 16290 bp, 15 predicted proteins | sample 7062081 | NCBI WGS metagenome assembly JABAHP01 (sample SAMN14534357, study PRJNA622989) | marine sediment metagenome | biome: marine biome [ENVO:00000428]; feature: marine pelagic biome [ENVO:01000023]; material: deep marine sediment [ENVO:00002113] | place: India: Gulf of Kutch | collected...
CTCGATATCCGCGACCATGTCGAGGATACGTCGCTCCATCTCGTCGGTCAGGGATTCGACGAAGTACGAGCCGCCCAGCGGATCGGCCACGCGGTCCACGCCGGCCTCGAGCTGCACGATCTGCTGGGTGCGCAGACTGACCATGTGGGAATCATGACTGGGCGTGCGGTAGGCCTCGTCGAAACATGAAATCTCGACCGCCTGCACACCGGCCAGCGCAAGCGCGAGCCCCTGCACGGCACCGCGCGCGACGTTGTTGACCGGCTGGGCCATCGTCAGCGAGAGGCCGGACGTATGTGCGGTGATCGCACAGGACCAGGACCGCGGGTCTCTGGCGCCGAACTCCTCGCGCATCATTCGCGCAAAGATGCGTCGGGTTGCACGGATCTTTGCCACTTCCTCGAACAAATCCATCCGGCAGTTGACCAGAATCGCGATGCGCGGAGCGAACGAGTCGACATCGATACCGCGGTCGATCAGAGTGCGCACGATTTCGCGGATTTCGACGAAACCGAGCGCCATCTCCTCGACGGCATTCAGACCACCATCACTGATGTAGTAGGTATCCTCGAGGAAGGCATGGAAGCGCGGCATCTCGGTCGCGGCGAACTCGATCGAATCGAGCGCCAGGCGCATTCTCAGATCGTAGGGCATGTGGATCTGATAACTGCAGTCTTCGCAATATGCGGGCAGCAGAATGGTCGAACCGCGCAACTCCTTGGGATCGAATCCGCGCCGCTGAGCAACCCGATGGAGTGCCGCTACCGCATAGGCGCCCGGCGGCAGAGAGTGCGAGAGCGTCAGCTCGTTCAGCGGCAAATCCGCGTAGAGATCCTCGAAATCCTGAAGGCGGCATATTGAGACCCCGGTGTTGCCGACAGCGTGTCGTGCAAGTGGATGATCGGGATCCATCGCCGACATCGTTGGGGCATCGCCGATCACGTCCAGACCGCGAGCGCCTTTTTCGATCAGTTGGCGAAATTGTTCGTTGGAACGTCGAGGAGTGCCCTCGCCCGAGAGTTCCTGCTGGATCCACGAGTCGCGGCGCCGCGGACTTGCCAGCCGGCCGCGCGTAAAAGGGTATACGCCGGGGTCGCTTAGACGTACCCGCGATGCTTCGTCATCGCCGCTCGACGAGACATCAGTGGCCGTATAGAAGGGCTTGAGCGGAATGCCTGATCGGGTTTTTCGTTCAGTCATGTGAAGGCACTATAGAAACTGGTACGACGAGCCGGGGCAGGCAACGCAGATGTTCGCCTCTACTCGGCGGAGTAGGTCGGGTGAAAGTAAGCCTGGTAGCGCATGGCCTGCGAAGTCGTAAAGGAGTACTCCGAATAGTTGGCGAACGTGTCTTCGTTGTTCTTGATCACGGAGCCTTTGTAATACCATTTGTAGACGGGTGATGCATCGAGCACTCTCGTCGGGTATACGCTCGTCGTGTAGAAGTAGGTCCGATTGAGATATGAGACAGTCACCGTCGGTTTCTTGAACGTCTGCGTGAAGAACGGATCGAGCTCCTGTCTCGCAGGCATCTCACGTTTGTGGAATGTTGCATCGAGGATATCTTCGATGACAAAAGACTTCGATGTATCTGTCTCGATGTCCTTCATCTTGGGGTGGAATTCTTTGCGCAAACCCAGGTACAATCCGCCGATCACACCAATGAGGTATTCAAGGTACAGCACGGGGATGTACGAGCACAGCTGCTGCTCCTCCTTGTGCGTGTAGATCACTGGAATGAAGAACATGAGCTCCCTATAGGGGCGCAACTCTATGTCTGTCATGACGTCATGGACATTTCTGCAATTGCTGAACATCATCGTGAACGGATGCATGCCCTCCAGCTTCTTCACAGTTGGGTATTCCTTGCTCATGAGGTCGTGAGAGGGTATGGACATCGCTCGTGGCAGGATCTTTTCGAGTGCTTCAGTCGGGTAATAGCCCACTGCGATGTAAGACGAGTTGTTTCCGGTGAGAATCGGGTCGTGCGGGGTACGGTTCTTGAACTGTTCGACCTTTTCCGGATTCAGTATTCGCATGCTTACGACTTCCTGCGATGAGTGTAGATGACCATGGCAAGAGGATGAGTAACGAGAAACACTGGGCAAGCATCGCATTCCAGCTGTAGGGATGCAAGAGGAACTTGAAGCCGGCGAGCCAGGCCGAGCAGATCTACGGTGGCAAGGGCCTGAGCCGCGGGTAGGCGGTGGAGAATCCGCTTCGCGATGTCCGGGCCGAGCTCGTTCGCCTGTCCGTTTCGGAAGCTGGTTACGCCTCGGATTTGCGCAGGACTTGACAGGTCTGTCTAGCGGGTGTTCGCGCCCACCCCTCTCCCGCGCGAATCCGCCTGCACGACCAGCTTCGGGCGGAAGTCCCCGTTCAGATCCGTCATGTAGCCGTGGGGGTTGCAGACGATGCGGGTCTTTCCGACGTGGGTGTCGATCGAAGCGTGCGTGTGCCCGTGGATCCACAGGGGGGGGTGTGCACTCTCGATCAGGCCGTCCACCTACAGGAAGAAGCAGTTGAGCGGGTCTCCCCTGAACCATGGTGCAACGCTCCGCTGCGGCTCGAGCTGGCCGCTGACAGTGCGCGCTGCGAGATAGGGACGTGGAGTTCCGGGTACACGAGACGCGCGTCGTCGTAGCCGCCCTTGCGGATGTCATCCGCTCGAAGGAGGCGGCCGGCCGCGACAAGGATCGCCTCACTCTCCCAACCCTGCGGCGGTTGCTGGAAAGGCTCGACGGAGAGCAGTGATCGCAAGTCGGGCTTCGCCCGATTTCCCGGCCTGTTGAACGCTGACTCCATCAACAGCGGACGGTGAGGCTTTCCGGCCTGGAGCGGAATACTACTATAATCGGCTTCCCGACTTTGGAATGTACCGTGTTTAGGAACCGCCCGCGTGAGAGGATACCGTGATGAGGCCCAAACCCGTCAAGCCTGGCCCGGGACAGGAGTCCGTATGGGATTATCCTCGTCCGCCGCGCCTTGAGGAATGCGAGAAGCACCTTCGCATCGTCTTCAATGGAGCGACGATCGCCGACACTCAGCGCGCGAGACGCGTACTCGAAACGAGCCATCCGCCCAACTACTACATACCCCGTGACGACATCGAGATGGATCATCTCGTGCGCGTGGCACGCACCTCGCTGTGTGAGTGGAAGGGCCAGGCCTCATACTATGACGTGGTCGTCGGCGGAAGACGCGCCGAAAGAGCCGCCTGGGAGTACCCGGCCCCCACGGCAGCGTTTGCCGCCATCAAGCATCACCTGGCATTCTATGCGGGGCCGATGGACGGATGCTATGTGGATGACGAGAAGGTCATCCCGCAGCCGGGTGGTTTCTACGGGGGCTGGATCACGAGGGATATCCTGGGCCCGTTCAAGGGAGAACCGGGGACGATGTCCTGGTAGTACTCAGNNCGGAAACGCGACTCCCGCCAGCTTGCGATGCAAGCTCAGAACGATGTTGCTTGTGCCGTCTCGCGATCGAATTCGGGTGGTCCGATCGTCACGATACCCAGGTATCCGTCGACGGTCACGATCTCGTCGTCGGCGATCGACAGGATGGCGTCGCTCACGCCGTTGACACAGGGTATGCCAAGCTCTCTTGCGATGATGGCCCCGTGGATGAGCATGCCGCCGCGGCGTTCGACGATGGCCGCGGCGAGCGGTACGACGTGTGACATGGTGGGCTGGATCGCGTCACAGATCAGCACCTGACCGGCGCGCAAGCCTTTCAGATCGTCCGGGTCGCGTACGACCTTCGCGGTCGCCGTCGCGAGCCCGGGAGCGGCCGGTTGTCCGACGATCTGCCGGGGCGCCTCGCCCTCGGCCCCACTTGAAGATTGTCGCACAGGGTCGCTCGGTTCGGGAAGGATCACGCGCCCACCGCCAGTATCGCGAAGCGCAGCACTCAGCGCGGGCGCGGACTCCACGGTAACACGGACCGCGGGCTCGAGACGCCCGGAACGCTCGAGCCGTTCGGCGCCGCATTTCGTGGCACGAAGGAGTTGCTTCTCGATACGGCCGAGCAAGACATTGTCGTTGTCGCGAAGCTTCCAGCTCAGACGACCGATCTCTATGACCGAACGCGCCTCGTCGTGCCGTTCGGGTCCGACGGCCACGAGCAGGCGCCTTTCGTAGTCATCGGAAGCCGCTGAGTTCGACGCTTTTGGCCCGTTCAAAGCAGTCGTCTCGAGAGCGGTCATTTCAACTACGGCGTGCAATACGAGATCGGGCCGGGTGTCGAGCTGCTCTCCGCCGTATGCCACGTCGAAGTATCGGCCGCAGAAGCGCTCGAATTCATCGATGAACTGGGGACCGTGTTCCAGGCCGGTCAGCACCTCACGTAGACGGGGCCAGCTTTCGATCGAGAGCGTGGATCCGGGCGCCGCTGCTTTCCGCAGAGCCTGGTCGAGTGCCGGATGGTCTCTCAGATAGACAGCCAGACGATGGAGAGCGGCGTTTCTTTCGGCGGCGATCAACGGCTGATGTCGAAGGAGGCCGAGGAATTCATATGGGTCATCGGGTTTGACCGCGTCGTTGTAGTACCTTCCCAGCTGCCGGACCCCATGCGCGAACGGTATGAAATCGTCCCAATAGGTCTTCTTCCATCTCGCGTAGATCGCGGCGCGTGTGTCGATGATCTCGGCCAGTGCCTCGTCCGCAGCGTCCTCGATCCATTCCGTGGCCAGCCGGCTGCCCTCCGCCTCGAGTTGGGGAATCAGTTCTTCGCTGACCCGTCTACAGAGCGCCTCGAGCTTCGCCTTCCCCGGGCGGAGCGACAGATACCATTCGCGTTGATCGTTCTCAGCACGAGGCGCACCTGTTGTGACCGGGCGCGCCTGGAGCACGGTGAAATCATCGCCGCGCCCCGTCCATTCGATATCAGGCGGCCAGCCAAAGGTGGTCTCGATCGCCCCCAGCGCGCGATGGATCGCGGCGAGATCGCGGTCCTCGAGCAACGGACGCTCGAAATGCTCCTCGCGGATGCCCGGACGCCACTCGATGATTTCGCCACTCGAACGCCGGATGAGCCAACGGTCGGGATCGACGCTACCGTCGACGAGGTCTCGGCAGAGCCCGGGCACCGCCTCGATGACCTGGCGATCCGTGGAGGGGTCTCTCGGATCCCTCGCAAAACCGACCCCTGAACGGTCCATGGCAACGAGTTCCTGGACCACGACCGCCATTGCGCTGGTCGTCGAGGCGAGTCCGAGCTCACGGCGGTACAAGAGTGCGGCATCGGACCACAGGGATGCCCAGACCACGCGAACGGTGTCGAACAGCGCCTTCTCGCCCATGACACCGACCACGGACTCGTGGAGCCCCGCATAGGATCGTTCAGCGGAATCCTCACCCACCGCCGAGGAGCGCACGGCGAGGGGTTGCCCTGACAGATCCCGTGACGTGGCGGCGATTGCGTCGCGGACAGTCGGCGGAAGAGGTGTTCGCAAGAACGCCGTCCTGATCCTCAGCGCGGCGTCCCAGAGCTCCTCCCAGCGCATCGATGACATGGCTTTGCGTCCGAGCTCCATGTCAATCACTTTCTTGAGACCGCCGTCCTCGATGAAGCGGCGGTAGGCCTGGATCGTGAGGCAGAACCCGCCCGGGACGCGGTAGCCGGCTGCGACGAGCGCCGAGAGTTTTGCCGCCTTTCCGCCGACCCATTGCTCGCCGAGGGCCACCGCGTCGGCGAGAGGTACGACTAGCGGGATGGTGGCACCCACTGGCCCACCTCCTGGAAACGGGTCACGTGGAAGAAGCGGAAGATGTCGATGCGGAACAGCGCGCATGACGAAGCCCTGACAAAAGATGCGAGCTGCGGGTGGCGGTCGGTGAGTAGCTTCGAGTACTGCTCGAATCGGGGGCCTCGTTCGACTTCGGTCGTGTGACCGGTTGCCGTCACCGCTTCGACCTTCATCATGTCATCGGGATACTGCGGCCGGTTGTCCACGACGAGGGCGATGTGATCGCAGTCGGACAATAGGCGGTACTTGCGGGTGGCGACCGGTGTGGCAAAAACGACGTAAGAGAGATCGTCGGAGAACGCGAACGCCACCAGCGAGCCGTACGGCTGGCCTCGCCCCTGTGTGCAGAGAACGCCATAGGGCTGTTCGGTGACGAGGCGCCGGATTCGTTCTGCGAGTCGCAAACCGGTTTCGGCAGGAGGGGGCTCCAGCGGACCGTTCCCCGGGAAGAGCGGTTCGTCTTCTACGGACATCTCGAAGCCTCGCGTGGTCTCGACAAGTGAATCCCTCCGTATAGGGCGCCGGGCGGCTCCTGCGGCCCGTCTGCGGCCGACGAGCGAATCCTAGTATAAGGCTCGACCCTGCCGCGCGCACAGCGAGCGTCCCGGGACGCGCAGGAGACGATCCATGGCGAGGCGCTACGGATGAGCCCTCTGCCCACCGCGGATTCCGCGCGGGGGCTTGGCGAAGAGGTAGTGGGAAACGAACCACTCGTTGCCCCCGCGATAAGCGAAGAGCTCCGCACAGGCCATGAAGAACATCCGCCAGCGCTGCAACTGCCGCTTTCCTTCGACCAAGCCGAGGTCGGATTGAAAAAGCGGCAGCAATTGTCCGTGTCGCTCGTCGCATCTGCCCAGCCAGTCCTCCAGCGTGCGCGCGTAGTGGATGCCCGGGACGGTCCAGAGGTCCTCGATCACCAGGTCTTGCTGAAAATGCAGAAGCAGTTCCTGGGAGGGCATGATGCCACCGGTGAAGAAATGGCGGCCCATCCAGTCGTCCTTCCCCTCGGTCTCGAAGAAGTAGGCCATGTTGCGGTGACAGAAGATGTGGACTGCAAGCTTGCCGCCCGGGTCGAGCCAGCCGGCGATCCGAGCCATCAATCGCTCGTAATTGCGGATGTGCTCGAACATCTCGACCGATAGCACCCGGTCGAAGCGGTGCGGCGTGTCGAATTCGGCCACGTTGGCGGTAACGACATCGACGCTCCGCAGACCCAGCTCGCGGCAACGCGAGCAGATGTACTCCCGCTGCGTGCGGGAGTTGGACACCGCCAGCACGCTGCAGGTCGGGTACTTCTCGGCGATCCACAGGCAGAGCGAGCCCCAACCGCAGCCCAGCTCGAGCACCCGCATGCCGTCCTGGAGACCCGCCCGGCGGCAGAAGAGGTCGAGCATCTCCTCTTCGGCCGCGACGAGGCCCGTCTCGGGACTGGCGTAATAGCAGCAACTGTACTTCAGGCGGGGGCCGAGTACCTGCTGAAAGAAGGCCGTGGGTACCTCGTAGTGCTGGACGTTTGCGGCGTCGGTCTCGATCGCGATGGGGCTCTTCCGCAGCTGCCGAACGAATTCCCGCAGGGCGACCTGCTGCTGGGTCGTGTCGCGGCGCGCCCCGTCCCGGACCCGTCTGGCGAGCAGGCGACGGATGCCCACGCGGATCAACCCGTCCGGGAGCAGCGCCCGTTCGGCAAGGTCGATCAAGGCCATAGGATGCTCGATCGCTCAGGCGGGCGCTTCACTTCCCGACCGCTCGAGAGTCTCGTGCGTGCCATCGCAGTACGGCGGGTTGCCGGTCTGCTTGCACATGCACAGCCATTCCTGCTTGGAGCTTTCGGCGATGAACAGGTGTGGCTTGAAAGCGGTCCCCTTGTGCGAACCGTCACAGAACGGCTGAGTCTGGGAACGCGCACACATGCAAAAGGCGTACTTCTTGCCCGCCACCAGTTGAACTGCCACGGGGGAGGTGCCGGCGATCCGATCCTGGTCGTTGGTCATGTTGGCCTCGGCAATCCAAGTGCAGGGGGAATCTAATATCCGAGGCCATGGCTTGGCGCAACGGGGCTCTGTTTCTCGGCAGCGATTCACTAGACTGGGGGACGGATCGTGTCCATGTCGCGAGACGCGCTCAGCTTCGAGGACGTCTGGAAGAGCTATCCCCAGGTGGATGGACGGGAGCTGCACGCTCTGCGCAGCGTGACGGCAAGCGTCGCGTCGGGGCTCAAGGTCGCGATCGTGGGGCGCAGCGGCAGCGGCAAATCGACGTTCCTGCACCTGGCCGCCGGCATCGACGAGCCGAGCCGAGGTGAGGTCTCGGTCCTGGGCCGCAGGCTCAGCGAGCTCGGCGATCACGAACGCACGCTGCAGCGCCGGGAGAAGATCGGACTCGTGTTCCAGTTCTTTCACCTGCTCCCCCACCTCGGGGTGCTCGACAACGTGGTGTTGCCAGCCTTGATCGCCGGTGACAGACGGCGGGAATACGAGCCCCGCGGGCGTGAGCTGCTGGCGCGCGTCGGTCTCGAAAAGCGGGTTGGCGAGACGGTGGAGAAGCTGAGCGGCGGCGAGATGCAGCGCGTGGCGATCTGCCGTGCCATGCTGCGCCGGCCGAAGCTGCTGCTGGCCGACGAGCCGACCGGAAACCTGGACGACGACACGGGCCGCCGCGTGATGGATCTGCTGCTGCGCCTGGTCGAAGACGAAGGGAGCACGCTGATCTACGTCACACACAGTGTCGATCTCGCGAAGCTCGCCGACCGGACCTGGAGCCTGCACAGCGGCGTACTCGAGAAGACATGATCGGGTACTTCGCGAAGACCCTGCATGCACACTTCAGCGCCGGCCGTGCGCTATTCGTGTTGAGCGTGCTGGGCGTGGCCCTCGGCGTCGCTTCGGTCCTCTCGATCCAGATCATCAACCGCAATGCGCTGGGGGCCTTCGAGGGGAGCCTGCACGCGATCAGCGGGGATGCCGACTTCTCCGTGCTGGGGCGGACGCCGGCGTTTCCCGAGACGCTCTACCCCCGGGTGCTCGCCGACGAGGGGGTGGCGGGGGCGTGGCCGCTCTACCGCCTGGACGTCGCCCTGGCCGGAGCGGACGAGGTCTTTCTCGAGATTCTGGGCTTCGACCTGTTCGCGTCGGCGCGGATTCCCTGGCAGGAGGCTCCGGGCACCCAATCGAGTCCGCTCCGGGAGCCGGGCTGGGCTGCGGTCTCTCCGGAGCTGGCTGTCCGCAACGGCTGGAGCATCGGCGATCCCTTCGAGGTAACCAGCGGCACACGGCGCGCGGCGCTCCGCGTGGGAGCCCTGGTGGACTTCCGGAGCATCACCCCGTTGGCCAACAGCCGCATGGTCGTGATGGACATCGCACAGGCCCAGAGCGCCTTCGGGGGCAGGGGCGTGATCCACCAGATCGACGTGCAGGTGCGCGAGGGATCGGATCCCGAGCAGGTCAAGGCGCGGCTGGCGAGATCCCTGGGACCCGCGGTGCAGCTGCTCACACCCGAGCAACGCAGGGAAGAGGCCTCCGGCCTGCTCGGCGCGTTCCGCCTCAACCTGACCGCCTTGAGCCTGGTGAGCGTGTTCGTGGGAGGCTTCCTGATCTACTCCAGCACCCAGGCCTCGCTGGTGCGGAGGCGCAACGAGTTCGGTCTGCTGCGATCGCTGGGCGCCACGCGGGGGCAGACGCTCGGTCTGATCCTGGGCGAGGTCACGCTGCTCGGCGCCATCGGCGTACTGCTCGGACTGCCCCTCGGCTACGCGGTCGCGTCGCTGAGCGTGGAAAGGGTGAGCGGCACGCTCACCAACCTGTACCTGCTCGAAGAGATCGAGAAGCTTCGGCTTCCCGTCTGGCTCTACGCTCTGGGGTCGGCGATAGGCGTAGGCGGCGCCGTCGCGGGGGCGCTGCTGCCGGCCCTGGATGTGAGCCGCCGCGACACCCGATCCCTGCTGGTCGCCTACACGCTGCACGAGCGCACGGGCGCGGGGGCGCTGCGTCTGTTTCTGCTCGGCTATTTCGTCCTGGGGCTCGGCCTGCTGGGCTATCTCGCGCTTGGCCGAGACTGGCGTCCGAGTGGGTTCGTCCTGTGCGTGGTCTTGCTGATCGGCATGCCGCTGCAGACACCCTGGCTCGTCAAGCGGGTCACGCGCTCGATGAAGACACGCGGCTTCGGGTTGATCTACGGTATGAAGGCGCTGGGGCTGCGCCTGCAGACCACCTCCTTCGCGGTCGCAGCCCTCGGCGTCGCAGTGAGCATGCTGATCGGGATCACACTGATGGTCGGCAGCTTTCGGCGCACCGTCGAAGTCTGGATCAACTCCACCATGAATGCCGACGTCTATATCACGACGCAGTCCTGGAGTCGGGCACGCGGCGCCGCCACCTTGGACGAGGCACTGGTGCAGGAACTCGCCTCCCTGCCCGGCGTGGCCGAAGTGGACCGGCTGCGGCAGCTCTCCGTCTACTCGGGGGATCGCCGCATCTCGCTGATCGGCGTCGACATGGGCCTGTCCGCAGATCGGGGTCGGTTCGAACTGTTCGAGGGGGACTTGGCGCAGGCCCTGCGGCGCTGCCGCGACGACGGCGCCGTGATCATCAGCGAGCCGCTCTCGCGCAAGGCTGGACTCGCCGTGGGTGACACGCTTCCGCTGGCCGGCCCGACGGGTGAGGTCGGTCTTCCGGTCGCCGGCGTGTCCTACGACTACGGCAACGAGGCCGGTGGGGCGGCCATGGACCTGGCTGCGCTGGAGCGCGTCTTCGGGCCCGGCCCCATCAACAACATGGCCCTGTACGTCGAGGACGGCGTCGATCCGGAGCGCTTCGTAGACGGGCTCAAGGCGCGCTATGCCGATCTGCCGCTGCTGATTCGCAGCGAGCGGGCCCTGCGTGAACAGGTGTTCGAGGTCTTCGATCAGACGTTCGCGGTCACGCGGCTGCTGCAGGCGATCAGTCTGCTGATCGCCGTCTGCGGCATCACGCTGACGTTGATCGTGCTGGCCCGCGAGCGGATCTCGGAGCTGGCGCTGTACCGCGCCCTGGGGGCCCGGCGCCGCCAGATCTTCCGCGTGTTTCTCGGCAAGGGGCTGGGCATGGCGCTCTTCGGCCTGCTGATGGGAGCAGGCGGGGGCCTGGCGCTGGCGCTGATCCTGATCCTGATCATCAACCGGGCCTACTTCGGCTGGACCATCGCATTCCACTGGCCGTGGGGCGCCTTGACGGAGCAGGTGTTGACGATCCTCGCGGCGTCCGTGCTCGCCAGTCTCTACCCGGCTTTGCGCGCCAGCCGCACGCCGGCCACGGAGCTCAGTCTTGAGAACCTGTGATCGCAAGTGGCGGGCGATGCGGGCGGCAGGCATCATGCTGACCGCCGTTGCCTGCGTTCCCTTCGTCGCACGGCCCTCGGATTCCCCGCGGGCTGCAGAGGCGGAGACGACAGGGGAATGGGCCGAGGCGAGCCCGGACTGGGTATGGTCCTTTCCGCGGGACCACTGGGCCCACCGCGCGTTCCGCAACGAGTGGTGGTACTTCACCGGGCAGCTCGTATCGCGTGGCGAGCCACAGCGGCGCTTCGGGTACCAGTTCGTCATCTTCCGCGTTGGCCTCTATCCGGGCGTGTCCGGGCTCGACTCGGAGTGGGACGCGGCAAACGTGCTGATGGGCCACGCCGCGATCACGGACAAGGAGACGGAAGAGNNTTCAGCGAGGTGCTGTACCGAGAGGCGCCGTTTCTGGCGCGGTTCAACCCGTATCCGGAGCCGGTGATCGCCTGGAGTCTCGCGCCGCCCGGCAGCGAAGGCAGCTGGCGGCTGACGCGAAGGGGCGAGGGGTTCGATCTCGAGATGCTGGATCGCAGCCAGAACATCGCGCTGGAGCTGAACACTGCACCGTCGCGGGCGCGCGTCTTTCAGGGCCCCGGAGGTTTCAGCCGCAAGTCGGACGAGCCCGGGGCGGCCAGCATGTACTACAGCTACACGCGCATGCATACCCAGGGCACGCTTCGCATCGATGCCCGGAGCTGGCAGGTCGACGGGGTGAGCTGGATGGACCGGGAGTTCAGCTCGAACCAGCTCACGGAAGAGCAGGCCGGCTGGGACTGGTTCGGCCTGAGGCTCGACGACGGCCGTGATCTGATGCTCTACGAGCTGCGACTCGAGAATGGTGCCGTCGACTACGGCAAGGGGACGCTGGTTTCGCCAGAGGGCGAGATTCGTTACCTGAGCAAGGGGGACTGGAAGCTGAGCGTGACGGCTACCTGGAAGAGCCCGGAGAGCGGGGTCGTCTACCCCGCCGCCTGGAGCGTCGAGCTGCCGTCCGAGCAACTTCGGCTGGCCATCCGACCAGACGTGGCAGATCAGGAGAACCGCAGTCGCGCCGGCATCGGCATGACCTACTGGGAAGGGGCCGTCACGGCCTACGGAGCAGACGGCACGCGTGTGGGCGATGGCTACGCGGAGCTGACGGGCTACGGCGAGAACAACCGCCCGCCCATCTGAGCACGATCCCCGAGAGTAGACCTAGTATCACGCTAGATTGGAGATCACATGACTAGGCCTTATCCCGATCATCCCCAGCTCACCGGCAATTTCGCACCCATTCGCATGGAGTGCGATCTGCACGACGTGATCATTCGCGGCGATCTGCCGCAGGAACTCGACGTCACCTACTTTCGCAACGGACCGGATCCCCAGTTTCCTCCGAGAGGCATGCATCACTGGTTTGCTGGTGATGGCATGGTCCACATGTTCCGGATTCAGAACGGACGTATCTCATATCGGAATCGATGGATGCGGACCGTGAAGTGGAAGCTCGAGCGCGAGGCGGGGCGATCCCTCTACAACATCTTCAATCCCATGGAAAACGATCCGTCCGTGGCCGGGGTGGAGCAAGACGGGCTTGCAAACACGAACATCGTCTGGCACGGCGGCAGACTGCTGGCATTGGAGGAGGGGCATGCCCCCTTCGAGGTGGATCCGAACACGCTGGAATCCAAGGGAAGCTGGCGCTTCGGAGGTCGCCTGGAAGGGCCGATGACGGCCCATCCCAAGATCGATCCAACGACCGGCGAGATGCTGTTCTTCGGATACATGGTGGATGCGCCCTTCGGTGCGGGAATGAGCTACCACGTCGTGAACGAGCAAGGTGAGCTCACCACGTCCGAGCGGTTTCAGGCGCCCTTCTCGGCGATGGTGCACGACTTCATCGTCACGGACAGACATGTGGTCTTCCCCATTCTGCCGCTGACGGGCAGCCTGGAACGGGCCCTGGAAGGAAGACCCCCGTTTGTCTGGGAGCCCGACAAGGGCAGCCGCATCGGCGTGATGCCCCGGGATGGCTCCGTGACGGACATGCGCTGGTTCGAAACCGATCCCTGCTATGTCTTCCATCCGATGAACGCGTACACCGTCGACGAAAAGATCATTGCCCATGTCATGGAGTTCGAGGAGGCGCCGCTGTTTCCCCACGTGGATGGCAGCCCTCCTGATCCGAAAAAGGCCAACGCACGCTTGTGCGAATGGGTGATCGACCTGGCGGGCAACACACGCGGTGTGGAGCGTCACTACTTGGATGACATCACCGGCGAGTTCCCCAGGCTGGATGAGCGCTTCTCGGGCCTTTCCTACAGCCAGGGCTACTACGCAGCTTCCACCAACCGGCAAGCGGGTCTCGGCTTCAACGCCCTGGCGCATCACGACTTCGAGAAGGGCCAACGTCACCTCTACGAGCTGCCCCTCGGAGACGCCACGGGGGAGCCCGTGTTCGTGCCACGTAGCAGAGCCGCGCCGGAAGGGGAGGGCTACCTGCTCAGTGTGGTCTATCGAGGCAGCGAGCAGCGTAGTGATCTCGCCATCTTCGACGCACAGAACCTGCCGGCCGGGCCGATTGCGTGCGCGGAGCTGCCCCATCGGGTGCCCTTCGGATTCCACGGTAACTGGAAGTACAACGGCTAGCGGTCCCGGTGGGTCGGGGGCTTTGCTGCAGACAGCGCGCGGTTGCGGCCCCGCAGGCGGTGTCTCGGCGAGGCTCGGCTCGCTGCTCGGCCGTGTGGGCCAGCTTCTGCTAACCGACCGTGCTCGACGTCCCGCTCTGGCTGCTCGCCCCGGCCTGGCGATAGAACCCGAGTTCGCAGACCATGAGGTCGGCATGAAACGCTCGCCCGATCGCGACCAGGCCGATCCGCCGCAGCCGCGCGATGTCCAAGGGCGCGTCGAGCCGATGGGGCGAAAAGCCCTCGAAAGGAAGATCGATCGTCTCCCAGTCCGCGCCCGCGGTGAAATGAGCGCGGTAGGACTGCCAAGGACGGACATTGTCCGGAGTGCGCAGGTGAACCGAATAACTCTCCCCGTTGCCGCGTACGACCAGCCTCACTCCGGCGTATTCGGACGCGTCACGGGTTCCGCCCGATGGGTCCAGATCGAGCGCCGCCTGGAGGAAGCCGCCGTTGTTCTCGAGACAGACGTCTCCGGTGAGGCGAAGGCAGCGACGACCATCGACGGTGTCGTAGGCGATCGTCGCTCGAGAGATCCCGCCCATGACCTGGTCGCTGACGGCACGCCATCGCGTGCCCAGCTTCGAGATCAAATCCCTTCCGGCAAAATCGTCGATCAGCATGGAACGATCCTCGCCCGGATCTCGATGGCCGGCAAGCCAGCCGATCTCTCCCACCCCAGCATGCTGCGAATTGGCGCGAAGCTCGGCGGGCTCCTCTCTATCGCTCGTGGGGGCGATCGCTCATCTCGCTCGTCCGCAGGGGGGCGCCCGTCGCGTTCGGACCGGGCCCGCCCTCAGGCGCCGACGTCGTCGCTGCCCTCATACTGATACGGCGCGAACAGGTCGGTGTTGAGGTAGCGCTCGCCGAAGCTCGGGATGATCACCACCACCAGCTTGCGCGCGTTCTCCGGGCGGCTTGCATACTCCAGCGCCGCGTGGACGTTGGCGCCCGACGAGATTCCGCAGAAGATGCCCTCCTCCTGGGTCAGGCGACGCGCCATCTCGAAGGCCTGGTCGTTGCTCACCTGGATGACGCCGTCGAGCAGGTCGGTCTCCAGCACGCCGGGAATGAAGCCCGCGCCGATGCCCTGGATCTTGTGCGGGCCGGGATCACCGCCGGAGATGACGGGGCTGGCCTCGGGCTCCACCGCGATCGCCTCGAACTCGGGCTTGCGCTCCTTGATGACCTGGGCGATTCCCGTGATCGTGCCGCCCGTCCCCACGCCGGCCACCAGCGCGTCCACCTTGCCGTCCGTGTCGTTCCAGATCTCCTCCGCCGTCGTCTTGCGGTGGACCTCCGGGTTGGCCGGGTTGTCGAACTGCTGGGGCATGAACGCGTTGGGAATCTTGCCCGCGAGCTCCTCGGCCCGGGCGAGCGCGCCCTTCATGCCCTTGGGACCTTCGGTCAGCACCAGCTTCGCGCCCAGGGAGCGCAGCACGCCGCGCCGCTCGAGGCTCATGGTCTCCGGCATGACGAGCACGCACTCGTAGCCCTTCACCGCTGCGACGAAAGCCAGAGCGATCCCCGTGTTGCCGCTCGTGGGCTCGACGATCACGTGCTTGCCGGGCTGGATCAGGCCGTCGCGCTCCGCTGCCTCGATCATGGCCAGACCGATCCGGTCCTTCACGCTGGCCATGGGATTCTGGCTCTCGAGCTTGGCGACCACCTGCCCGGCGATGCCGCGCGTGACGCTATTGAGGCACACGAGAGGTGTGCGCCCGATGAGCTCGGTGACGTCCTTGGCGATCTTCATGGTGACTCCCTCTTGGCCGTCCTGGGCCTGGCCCCCGCTGCGAACGCACACTCTACCACGAGCCGGACGGTGCTTGCCTGGAGTTCTTCGAGGGGGGCATCCACGAAAACGCTGGCGAAGCTGCCCGGCGGGAATTTGAAGCGAAGCGCGCTCCGGGGGGCAGCGCCGAAAGCTCCAGCGCCATGACGCGGAGAGCCAGATATGGCGCGCTTCGAATCCGCGGGGAAGCTTCGAGAGTTGTGCTCATCGAATCCCCTCATAGGCCTTTTTCTCCTGCTTCTCGGCGAAGAGTTGCTCCTGTCGCCGAGGAGGAACAGAGGCACGAGATCAAGATCGAGCTGAGGAAGCGCATCCTGCTGGGCCGTCGGATTGGGTCCCACCGAAAGTCAGGTAGAGCACGCCGAACAGTTCGTGGGGATCGATCCACGTCTGGGCGACCTCCAGACCGGCCTCGCCGGCCAGCTCGGCGAAGCCGTCGAGATCGAACTTGTAGGAGTATTCGGTCAGCACCCGCTCATCCCTCTCGAACTCCACGCGCTGCCGGTCGATGTGGACCGCCTGCTTCCTATCGCTCACGAGCGCCATCTCGATGCGGCCGGCGTCCTCGTTGTAGGGCGCCTCGTAGGCGAACTGCTCGATGACGAAGTCGGCGCCGAGTTCCCGGTTGAGGCGCACGAGGATGTTCAGCGCGAACTCCCGGGAGTAGCCCTCGGCGTCGTCGTAGGCCGGCTCGAGGACGGAGCGATCCTTGTCGAGATCGATCCCGATCAGCATGCTGCGGCCCAGCGTCGCGAGGTGCCGGAGCACGGCC
>JABAHP010005719.1_pt2 | contig 16282 bp, 24 predicted proteins | sample 7062081 | NCBI WGS metagenome assembly JABAHP01 (sample SAMN14534357, study PRJNA622989) | marine sediment metagenome | biome: marine biome [ENVO:00000428]; feature: marine pelagic biome [ENVO:01000023]; material: deep marine sediment [ENVO:00002113] | place: India: Gulf of Kutch | collected...
TGTCTTTCAAATTTGATAATCCAAAGTGGGCTCTTATTATCGGATAGGGCTTTTTCCATTTTATTCGTGCGATTAAATCAAAAGGAATTTTTATCTTTTCTTCAGAGTTAGCCAAATCTTTTCTTAAAATGGAGATAATTTTATATTTTGACTCTCCACCAATAAAGTACTCATGAAAAATGCCAAATTCTTTCGCAATTTTGACTGCTCCTGGAGTACCAGCAAATAGTAGTTGCTCAGGTTTATTTTCTAATTTTTTGTATTCCTCTGAAAATTTCTGAAGTATTGGTGTAAGAGTAGAAGGTGTTAACCTATAACTGAGCCCTAAAATATCTGGTTTAATTGATTTTAATTTATCAATAATCTCAGAAAGAGGAGTTGCTGGTCCTAAAAATATGCATTCAAATCCTAATTGAGATGCAATATTCATGAAATTATGAGTTCCTGCTACATGAACACATTGACCTATACATGCAGTTAAAATTTTTTTTACTTCTTGCTTTTTGATATTATTATTATTAATTATCATAAAATGACCTCCTTATCGGAGTGAATATAGTGTTATTTCTCAATTATTCGCAAAACCGACTTAGGAATTGTTCCATAGTCGATTTTTGAAAATTAAAAATAGGTATAATTATAGCTTTTTGAGTAATTTTACAAATATACATGATAAATACTATATAATTATAGCAATATTTATTATTTAAATATGTTGATCATTTAAATATATACATACCTATTATTTATTTAAATAAATAATCTTTTTATTAATGATAACTCTTTGCGAATTAAGTAGATTTATATATCTATATATACAATATCTATATAATAATAAAGATAATAATATTAATAATATAGGGATGTCATATTACTGTAAGTGAAACCCATAGAAAAACTACTTGGGAGATAGTAGAAAGGATTTACAATGCTTTAAACGATGGAAAATTTCATACAATAAGCGAAATTTCTCAAAAGGCTAATTCAAATTGGTCAACAATTAAAAATCAAGTTGAACTTATAAAAAAAATCCAAGATTTACCAAAACTTGATATTTTACATGCATCCAAGCAAATTTTAGTGAAAAAATTATAATTTCAATAGAGAATGAAAGGTATTCAATAACGTGATTTTACTCTGATTTAAATAGTCTTTATTATCTCATTTGGATTATAACAAAATCTTGGTTAAGATTATAAGTTTTGTTAATTCTGAAAATCAAACTTTTTCTATAAATAGAGATTTTCGAGAATAAATTTAATTAAATTAATATATGAAAATAAAAAGATGTCTTAAATGGCAGGAATACTAGCAATTNNCAATTTATCAAAAGGAGAAACTAGATGAAAGATTATTAGAGAAAATCAGAAAATTAGCTTTTAAATTGAAACATCGTGGAAATAATAATCGATTTATCCATAAAAGTTTTCCTTTAGAGGTAATTTTCTACAAACAAAAAGAGACTAAAAGAGATACTCCTCTTAATTTCTCTTTTGATAGAAAATCTAATAATCTAATTGTTATCGATGGACAAATCTATAATTTCAAGGAAATTAATGAGAAATATTTAGGATTTAATAAAGAAAAACATGAGCAAGTGAATTATAACTTAGAAGGGATAATTCAAGGTTATAAAAAATGTGGAATTCAAATTTTAAATCAACTAATTGGGTCCTTTAGTGGAATACTTTACGATGGTAATAAGCTATTTGCATTCAAGGATCCTATAGGTGCTAAACCTTTATATTATTGTGAAAATGATAAACTTTTTATATGTGCTTCAGAACTTAAAGNNTCCTATTAAACCAGGGACAGCACAAGTTTCTTTAGGTAATACTAGCCGATTTTATCATTATCCTAAGTTTGCAAAGAAATATAAGCTGACAAAAGAGATAACTATTAATTTTACTAATGAATTGAGAAAATTAATAAAATTAGCTGTAAATGATAATATTAGACCAGGAGAAAAAATATCTTGTTTACTTAGTGGGGGTTTAGATTCCACAATTATTACAAATATAGCTAAAAATTCGGTAGAAAATTTAAATGTTTATACTGTAGGTGGTGATGGTTCTGAAGATGTTGTCTACGCTAAAAAATTTGCTAAATTACATAATTTAAATCATAAAGTTATCGAAGTAAATTTAGATACATTACTAGAATTCTTACCAGAGGTCATCTTTGCATTAGAAACATTTGATGCTGCTTTAATAAGAAGTTCTGTACCAATGTTTATATTATCAAAATATATAAAAACTGACCAAGGAAAATGCGTGCTGCTTACAGGTGAAGGAGGAGATGAACTTTTTGGTGGATATTCATACTTTTCTGAACTAGATTCTCCCAATTTATTTAATGAGGAAATCTTAAAATTATTAGAAATTGAGCATATAACTGGATTACAGCGAGTGGATCGGATACCTTACTTTTTTTCAATTGAAGCTAGAGCTCCTTTGTTTGATCGAAGGTTAGTTGAATTTTCATTCAAAATTCCTACTGAGTTAAAAATATTTAGAAAAAAAGATGTTGGTACTGCTAAAAAATGGATTCTCAGAAAAGCTTTTGAAAAAGAGATTCCGGATGAATTTATTTGGAGAAAAAAAAAGAAATTTTCACATGGCGCTGGTTCCCAATTCATTTTAAGAGATTATATAAATAACATTATTTCAGATAATGAATTCAACGATGAGAAGCAAATTACATCAAATTTTTCTGTAAGATCTAAGGAAGAATTATACTATTGGAGAATTTTCCGATCAAAATTTGAGCCCACTTTAGAGACTATTTCTGAAATAGGGATTACTAATATTTTTGAATATTAATTTAAATTGATATGGGGTAATAACTACAAATTCCAACCATGATTTATTATACTAACGATTTTGAATGTAAAATGTGTGGAGAATGTTGCAAAGCAGGTTATGACGTTTATGTATCCATAAAAGATGTTAAGAACTGGAAAAAACTAAAAAAATTTGAATTATTAGAAAATGTTATGGTAAAACCTCAGTGTATTTCCTTAAATAATGGAACAGAATTTAACTCTAAGCAAGGAATTACATTAAATAAAATCAAGAAAACCTACAAAAACTATGACAAAAAAGTAAAAGAGTTAATAGAATTTTTACAAGAATATCACGATTATTATGGTACAAATGGTCTGCGTGAATATACTAAAACGATACTCCCTGACTTAAAATATGATCCCATTTTAACCCCCAAGAATTATAATGTTATTTTAAAAGGAATTGATATATTTAAGTTGGATTATGTCCTGGAAAAAGACCCTTCTGGTAAATGCTTTTTCTTAAAATTAAATCGTTGCCAAATTCATGATATAAAACCCATTGCTTGTAGAAAATTTCCTTTTACTAAGAATNNTTTGAATCAATATGTAATGCCTATAATAAACTTAGAAATAAACCCAAATCTACTAAAATGTCCTATTAAAACGATTAGAATGCAAAATGGTTAAGTAACTTTTTGGAAAAAAAAAATTTTATCAATCGAAATTTTTATAAATTTCTTTTTTTTCCCACTCTTCCATTTTTTCTATATTTGTGAATTCTTCTCCTCTGGGATGATAAATTTCTTTATTGATTTTATAGGAATTTCTTAATTTCATAGTTATAGGTTTTGTATTTTTGCATAAATTACAAATTAAAACTTTTTTTCCTTTCTTTTCAGAGGGAAGCATTATCCCTCCACATTTGTCACAAAATTTCAGTATTATTAATCACCTCCAAACTTCATTGAGATTAGACAATATTTTTGATTGGTCAATTCTTATTGATTTAATTTCTTAATTGATCTAACTTCATGTTCAGTTATAACAACTATCTCTGATAGTGGAATATATGAGACTTTATTATATCTTGATTTTATCATTATAAATTGTTCAGATATTTCTTTAAGGACTCCTTGGAATTGACCATATTGTCCTAATTTCCTCACATAAACATCAATTTTTTTATTATTTAATTGCTTTAAAATTGAAATTGGTATCAAAATTTCACCTCTCTCATCTTATTTTATTATTTTATTGTTCATATTTATCTTATATAGATGATTTTTTATAGAGAATAAGTTTCCTATGCTATAGAGAAAAATAATAATAAATTAATTATCTCACAATAAGGATATCACATGGAACCTCATTTACTACTTTTTGAGCAATAGTACCGGAAAATAATTGTTCTAGTTTAGAATGTTCACCTTTACTGCCCAATGCAACAAGATCAATCTCATCTTCTTCAATAGCTTTTTTAATATATTCTTCAGGTTTCTCATCCGTAATTAACCGAGTTTCAATGTCAATATTATTTTTATCAAATAATTCTTCTGTTTTTTTTAAAATTTTTTTACCATAAGCTTGATATTCTCTTTGGAGTTTCCGATAATCAATTGGGGGTATAGTATAACTTGAACCAAAGGATGAAGGTATGTGTAATGCAATTTTTTCTACTAAACTTCGATGTTCTGTTGAATGAAAAGCAATTATCTCAGGTGAAGTTGATTTTAATTGTTGTTTAGATTTTGATAGATTTGAATCTTTAGATTTTTGATCTTTTGCAATCTCAACTACTTTTTTAGCTGCTCTAAATGCATCTTCTGAATTATCCATTGCGATTAAAATTCTATTGTAAATACGGTTTCACCTCTTAAATATAATTATTATCTCTTACTTTGTAATATTTACCTAATTATTTAAATATTATGGTTTTAAGATATTATAATTTTTTATTATTTATTTATTATAATCAATAAATATAAATAGAAAGAATTCCTAAATAATATTGTAGATTAAAAAATTTGAGAGAAGATTTTTATACTACAAGATATAGTGTTCTCAAAAAAATGGAGAATTTAAAAAAGCGGACTATAAATTTTTTGAAAGTTTTGAGTGATCCTATCAGATTAGAAATTTTACAATTTATTAAAAAAAATCCTAGTAGTTCATTAAAGATACAAAAGGCTTTGGACATTAGTCAAAGTTACGCTTCACATCAGTTAAAAAAGTTATACGATGCAGATCTTATTGAATATGATAAAAAAGGTAAGACTAAGATATATAAACCTAGAAGTGAAACTATCTACAAATTATTAGATTTGATCCAATCATTTATTTTTAAGCTTGAGAGAGAGAAGTTTGAGAAATTTAATATGATTAATGATCTTGAAATAAGTAGAGATATTAATGATATTCTTTAAGCTAAAGATTTTAAGAAATTAAATCTCTTTAAAAAATAAGTTTTAAATTGTTTAACTCTCAGGAAAACTTAAAATATAGCTATAAAACTTTCAAGTTTTGATTTAATAAATTATGGTCATTAAATTATACGATAATATTGAAAAATTATTATAAAAAGCACAAAATATGAGAAAAAGAGCCGATTTAAAATTTCGAGAAAAAAATAGTTGTTGTGAAAATCCTCAAATTACCATTGAAAAAGGCATTAAGTTATGCTCAAATTGTGGTGTTGTATTCGGAGTAGAGTTAATTCAAAAACAAAGGAGAGCTTTTACAACAGATGAAATAAAATCAAGGAGACATACACAAAAAGTATGGAGAGATTTTGGTCCTAGGACTATTATTCCTAAAAGCATTAAAGATTATAATGGTCATGAGATCACTATTAAGAAGAGATCCAAGCTATCGCGTTTATCAAAAATTCAAAAATCATTGATTTCAGGTATAGAAAGGAATTTTTGGGATGCTAAACCAAAAATGCGGTTACTAGCTTCTAAGTTAAATCTTCCAAAGTATGTATATGATACGGCTTGGAGAGTATATACCATAGCAGCTAAAAAGAAATTAACTATGGGAAGATCAATTGATGGGTTTGTTGCGGCATCACTATATATAGCTATAAGAGTGCATGAAATCCCCAGGCTTCTCGAAGAAATAAGTGATATGTCTCTTGTATCTCGAAAATCGATAACTCATTCATTAAGCATATTAATTGAGAATGTTTTACCAGAATTAAATTTAAAATATAAGCCAATTACTCCAAAGCAACTAATATTTAAANNTTAAATTTGGGAATGATTTAAACATTCCAATCAAAACTCAAAAGAAAGCATTGAAAATCTTTTCAGATTCGAATAGAAAAGGTCTTCCTATAAGTGGAAGAGATCCAAGAGGATTTGCCGCTTCTGCTATATATATGGCTGCTAAACCTACAGAGCATCGTATAACTCAATCAGAAGTCTCTAAAGTTGCAAAAATTACAGAGGTTACCTTAAGATCAAGGATAAAAGACATTAAAGCATCATTAAATTAAAATTAAATAGATTTTTTCTAATAAATTTGATTTTTATGTTTATAAAAAAACTCTATCAAAAAGAGTGGAGGTGAATTATAGAATTAAAGAAGGTTATATTTGCCCAAAATGTAGTTTCCCCAAAGAATTATGTATTTGTGAGAATCTAGAACTTGAGGATCAACAAATAAAAATTTATAATGAAAGAAGAAGATGGGGTAAAGTAGTTACTGTTGCTAAATTTATAGGTGACTTCAAAATTGATTTAAATAGACTAAATACTAAAGCAAAAAAGAAATGTGCTTCAGGTGGAACTTTTGGAGAACAATTTATAGAGGTACAAGGAGATCATCGTTTTAAATTAAAAAAGATTCTCATGAAANNCATGAAAGAAGGATTTCCCGAAAAAAATATTTTAATCATAGAGTAAAGAAGCAATTTTTATTGAAATAAGTTAAATCATTAATTAAAGAACTATGTTATCAATTTGGATTCAAATTTTAATGTTTTATTCAATTTAAAATGTTTCTTTTAAAATAGAAATAAATCATCAAAAATTGAGGTCAATGTTGCATGTTTGTTTAAATTTAATGCGATAATTCGAAATAAGAATACTTTTAAGCATCAAAATATTAAAATAATTTAATATTCTTATAAAAATCACAAAAATCTGTAAATTTTTGTAAGTTCAAATTTAGATTTCATAATATTTAAGATGGAAATTATCGCTTATCTCTAAATTATGTAAGAAAACTAAGATTTCAATTTGGAGATTTGTTAGTCTAAGTTTGAATATTCAATGTAAGATATATCAATTTTTATATTAGAATTAAAAGAGGTGTTTAGGATTTTTGAATTTAAGAAATGATAAATATCAGAGTTTAGTTGAAAAAAATAATAAAATATTGGATTTAAAGAATATTGAATTTATACTGACTGAATCTGAAGAAAATTTAATCTTAACAAATCTCATTAAAAATCTACTTCAAGGTAAAGAGTTAAAAAGAATTTTAATAATTGGTGAGAATTTAATCCCAATATATTCTAATTTAATGGTGAATTTTCCCAATGCTAAATTCTGTATTACAAGTAANNGTAAATCAAACAATATTTTAAAATCCTTTGAAGTGCATTTTAAGGATCAAATAGGTTATTCTACACATCTTCTTGATGTCCAAAAAGGTGTGTCACTTCACGATTTTATATATAAAAGAAGTAAATTTGATTTAGTTATAGCAAATAAAATATATTCTAAATTGAAAAGAAAGAAAAGATATCTATCAATCAAGTTTTTACATAAGCATTTTTTACATCCAAATGGCTTACTTTGTTTGATAAATTATATAAAGGATTCAAAAACAGATGAGTTCAATTTACTCAAATATGTGAAACCAGTTAGGTTAGAAACATTTCCAATAAAAAAAAGCAAATATTCAGTACAATTTGTTTTTTATAGAAACAACAGGAAAATGATATAATTAAGAAAGAAGAAAAAATATCAGAGGTGTAAAAATGAACATTAAGGAAAAAATTTTAAATTTTTTTAAGAAAATTAAAAAAAGTGATGAGGAAAAAGCAGAAGCTATCGAAGAAAAGTTTCCGTTACCGAAACCAGATCCAATACCTAATCCAAATCCAGAACCACTATGATTAGAGTTATTAGCTTATATTAACTAATGCAATTTTATTTATTGGGGTGACAACAAAATCACAGAAAAGAGATTAGACTTCAGATTATGTACCTAAAAGATGAAATCGCAAAACTTAATAAAAAATATAAAGCTAAAAAACAGAATTTAATTAAAGAAATACAATAAGAGTATAATGGAAAAATTTTTAATCTTAAACAAAGAATTAAAGCTTTAAATAAAGCTAATAAGGAGGCTAAAAATAAAAAATTTCAAAAAAATCAACTGAAAAAACTAAAAAGAACAATAAAGAACTGAGAAAAAGAACAGTCTATCATCATAACTGAGATTTTAAAGAATCTCCAAAAAGATAAAAAAGAATAAATTAATAAACTCAAAGAAAAAATAAAATCAATCCAAGTTAAAAAATTTGCAAATCGTTGGAAAAAATGGAGACATATAATATAAATTTGAAGTTTAAGATTCTACATTTGAGAAAGAACTTTTTAGTAAGATAAATATAAATTAAATATAAAAAGCATTCTTATAATTTGATTATATTGTAAAGAGAGTAGGAATTATTTTATTATATCTGTTATAAAACAAGTTTCTACGATCTTAATTCCACTAATTTGTGAGACTTTTTCTTCTATTATTGGATTAAAATCCTCAATTGAAGCCATTTCAACTTTTATTAATAACCCGCAATCACCTGATAATCTCCAAATAGTTGAGATTTCTTCAATTTTTGTTAATTCATTTATAATTCTCTTGACATCCTTAAAATCGGGTTCAATTTTTACAGTAGCGTGGACTTTTGGGTGGGTAGTCAAATCATAATCAATTGTAAACTTGTTTATAATATTATTTTTTAACATCTTTTTTACTCTGCGTCTAACAGTTGCTTCCGTCTTTCCAACAACATTAGCAATATCACTANNATCCTTTTTTAGCTCCTCCAAAATAGTAAGATCAATTGCATCTAACATTTTATTAATCACAATCACAAAATCCACGATAATATATAAAATTTAAGATAATGAAAAAAGAAAAGTATTATATCATATCAATATGTAAAATTTTAATTATCGGATTATCGAAAAGTATCACTTATTAGTTTTTTCTTTTTTCCAATTTTTCATTTTTTTTAAATTTTTATATTCTTCTCCTAAAGGATGATGTATTTCTTTATTAGAAATATAAGAATTTTTCATATCACTTTTTAAAGGAATTGATTCACCGCAAGAATTACAAATTAAAACAGCTTCAATCTCATTTTTAGACGGAAATAACATTCCACCACATTTCTCACAAAATTCAACCATTTTAAATTATCACCTTATCGGATTTTTTGTTCAAATTTTTTAAATAAATGTTAATTCAAATTCTTCATCAATAAGTTCCTCATTTGTAATATTTAAACGCTTAATCTCTTTTTTTAACTTTAAAATTGCTGATTCTAATATTTCTTCCTTTTTGACACCAGTACAAACAAATTTCCCTGTTGAAAATAATAGAAACACAGCACGAGGATTTTTCATATTATAAATCAAACCAGGAAAGATTTCAGGTTCATACATAGTATATTCCATAAGTAAGACCGCTTTATTTAAATCCATACGAGTATGTAAATTTCCACTTGCTACTATATTCTGAATAATAATTCTAGGATCAGATATTTTAATTCCAAATTTTTTTATTTTTTTAAATAATTTTTTAACTGCAATCTGAGCATCATCAACAAATTCAAGACCTGTAATTACCATTTTTCCTGTAGAAAAAATTAAAAATGTTGCTCGAGGATCATCTTGTCTATAGATCAACCCAGGAAATCTTTCTGGATAATATTCTGCATCATTTAATTTTCGCGCTATTTTTACGAGATTAAGTTTTTCGTCAACTTCTATTTCTGAGGTGGCTACAATATTATTTATTTTATAATCTAAGGCATTTTCATAATTTTCTTCTTTATGAGAATTATGTGTTCCTGATATAATTATCTCCTCTTTTCATTCTTTATTAACTTAATAATTTCATTTTTGTAAAGTTCATAGTTTCCCAAACGCTTCGCCTTTTNNTTCTAAGTTGTCGTTTAGCAATAGGTCTTAGATTGTCGATATTAACTTTCAAATTTTCATCATCAGAACTTTTATCTTTGACTTTTGGTTTTTTTTCTTTATTATATTTTATATGTTCCTTGAATATCTTACCACGATGGTGGTATCTTTTACATTTATTACAATAATATTTATGCATATTAATCATGATTTTTTTATGTATTTTATAAATTCATTAGATTTTACTTTCTTCACTTTTTTAGATAACCAAAAAGAGTGATTAAATTATAAAGCTCTTAGGTTATAGCAAAGAATATTAGTTTTTGTTTCAGTTCAATATTATTTAATATTCATATTAATTTAAGGAAACAAATGTAACTAAAGGAAATCAAGTCATTTTTATCTATTTCATAAAAAAAAATTAAAATATTTAATCTTTTGTATAAAATAATTACTAGATTTAATGAATAAAAATATGTTGCGATAATTATTTATTCATTTTCTTTTAAAAAGAAGATCTTTCTGCCTTTATGGACTATATCAAAATAGGCTTTATAATTTTCGATATCATTATGTATTTCTTCCAGTTCTTCATTTCCTAACATATTTTTAAAAATATTTTGGATGGTTATATATAGCTTAGGAGTGAAAGTATCAATCTGAGATAATTGATAAGCTAATTCCTTAATAGAAGAATAATCAAGTGTTAATTCAATTTTTTTCTTCTTTATTCTTTCTATAATCTTTTTCTCAAGCTTTTTTCTTGATATATTACTCCATACCATTTCATATACGAAATAGNNTTAGAAGAGCTGTTCCAGTAGCAATCGCTATACTTCCTGTAATAATATAAGCTGTTAAGGTACCAAGTATTAAAGTAATTGCCCTATAGATTATACTCTTAATTAAACTTTGTTTCCATTCAATATTATACGATTTCATTTTGAACCCAANNTGTGATTTAATTAAGCCCTTTAAAGGAATTCAAGGAAGAAATGTAATTTTTTAGAAGATTTATTAATTATTTTCAAAGCCATCTTTTTAAAGGACATTTTACAGAATTATATCGTAAGTAATATATAAATCTTGGTTTCATTTAAATAATTTAGTCTTATATTCTTTACTTTAAAATCTTTTTTTAAATTCCCCTTATTAAATGTAATAGTTCTTATTTTCAGAGGAAAATGAAAAAGTGAAAATGAAATAAAACTCATAAAATAAATTATGAAGGTTTATAATAGTTTTAAAAATTATATTAGATTAATTGATTAACAAAAAAAACAGAATAATAATTNNNNGATGAGTATTTACGCTGATGATGTTGTTAACTTTACTTCTGTTCTTAAAATAGCCTATAATTTTTTAACTGGTCGGGAATACTTACAAAAAAAGAAATCCAAGCAAAAAAAAACTTTAATTTCAGTAGCATCAGGATTTCCTGATTTGGTATTTGCTGCTGATTCTATTCCTGTGTTTCCAATCCGTATGGAACGATTTAAATTAAATTTATACTTATTAGCTTTAAATTCAGCAACAAGCCTTTTTGGCTGGAATCTAACAACGAGATTATTGGGAATTGCAAGACAAGTCGATTTTCTCAAAATAGTAGATAATGTTTTAAATGATGTAATTGATTCGATTAATAATAAATATAACTTACTGCATGATTTAGCAGAAAAAAAGAATGTTTCACCAGATTTTTGTTTTGGAATCAAAGCGATTTATGGAATGTACTCCTCAGAGGCAAATATTTGTGATTGCAGTTTAAATTACACGATTCGATGCAATAAATATCATCAATATCTCAAATCATTGAGAGCAATATTTCCAAATCAAATATGGGTGGAAATCCCTCAAAATAACGGAGAAAACAAACAAAAAAACTTGGATATTATGGTCAATAATCTTGAAAAAGCGATAATTGAAATAGAGAATATCACTGGAAATGTTGTTTCTGATAATTCTCTTAATAAACAATTTCGAATTGGAAATCAAGTAAAAAGGTATTACAAATCTATAATTTATGATGTAGGGAGCTCAGATTTCTATCCCTGTAATCCTGCTACTTTTGCTGAAATATTAGCTTTACTAACTATCTCTTTTCAAGATTATAACTCAAACGCTCAAAGATATTTAGAAAATATTAGCCAATTAGTAAAAGAAATGAGAGAAAGAATAGAAAGAGGTGTTGGAATGGATGTATCAAATCGACCTAAGATTTTATTATCTCCAACATTTAATGGTTGGGAACCAGAAACTCAAGAAATTGTATATAAATTAGGAGGAAAAATAATTTATTCAGATTGGGATGTATTGGGATTATTGGAAGAAATTCCTGTATCAAAAAATTCGAATCCCTTGGAAGAATATGCTAAATTTCTTCTAAATTCTTCAAATCAAGGAATATTTTGCATAAATAATTGTGATATTCTAATAAAATCCTATATTAAATCTATTAAAAAAACAAAAATTAATGGTTTTATTATTAATCAGCTTGCAGATTGTCATCTAAATTCAAAATGCTATGAATTATTAAAAAATAAAATCAGAACAGATCTTAGAATTCCATCGACAGTTATTAAATTTAAGAAAATAGGTGAAAATTTAGAAGAAATTAAAACGAAGCTAAGTTCATTTATGACTTTATTTAATTGAATTAATTCTTAAGANNTGGCTTTAATAGATGTTGATCTTCTTTCTCTTTTTTTGCTTTTTCATGTGGATCTACCCATTCAGGTTCACCAGTAGCATTGGATGCTGCCATTCCTCCAGGAGTTTTTAATCCTGAAGGTTTTAAACTGATATTTGCTGAAATTTGCTCTGGTTTTGTAACACTCGCTCCTTGTGGTGATTGTACAAATGTGATTCCTCCTGATTTTAAAACTTTTAATTCACTAAGTACTTTTTCTAAATTCATTGTTTGTACACTCTTATTCATCGTATCCATTATTTCTTTTAAGGATTTCGAGGTCTCTCTTAATCCTTTTGGGTTAATACCTGTGAGCAATGAATCTAAATTGGCACTAATATTCTTGTTTAATTCCCTTAATGATTCCAATACTGTATTCCAATGTTTATTCATTTGTGATTCAATTGCACTTATCATTTTGATAGTTTCGTTCATAAAATTGACATGTGCTTCATAGCGTTCTTCATCTTTTGCGCGTAAATCTGATATTAGCATTATTAGTTTCCTTAATGCTTCTTTTTCTTCACTCATTATTTACCAAAATATATATTATTTTTTTTATTATAAATATGATTATAAACTAATTTATATGTTCTCATTTACGTAAACTATAATATCTATAGTAACTTCATTGAAAAAATTTTATTAAATAAAAGTGAAATGTTAAATTGTCAACTGAAAATAAAGATTGGGTAAAGAATCCAAGGATTTTAGAAATTAATGCTTTACCTTGGTTAAATAAATTATCAGAAAAATTAAATAGTTCTATAACTCTGGGAAATGTCCCTAAAGGTGTTTTAAACGAAATTAATAGATATTACGATGCTGTATGGTTAATGGGTGTTTGGGAAAGAAGTCCTGCTAGCAAAAAAATAGCTTCAGAACATCCTGAATTACAAAGAGAATTTCAAAAAGCCTTACCCGATTTAAGGGATGGAGATATTGTTGGATCACCCTATTCAATATTTTATTATCACGTAGATAAAAATATGGGGGGGATTGAAGGTTTGAAAAACTTTAGGGAAAAACTATCTAACCATAACATTCGATTAATTCTTGACTATATACCAAATCACGTTTCGATTGATTCTCTATGGACTTTTGAGCCTGAGATATTTATTAGAGGTACATTAGAAGATCTTATGTCAAAACCGTATGAATATTTTTCTATTGGTGAGAATATTTTTGCTTATGGGCGTGATCCTAATTTTGCTCCATGGACGGATGTAATCCAAATTAACGCTTTCTCTCAAAAAGCACGTCTAAAGGCTATTGATACATTATCGAATATTGCAGAACTCTGTGATGGTGTCCGATGTGATATGGCAATGCTAGTAACGAATGAGATATTTAATAAAACATGGGGAATAAAAGCGGGTCCAATTCCAGATAAAGAATTTTGGGAAGAGATCATACCAAGTATCAAGAAGAAATATCCAAATTTCTTATTCATAGCAGAAGTATATTGGGATATGGAATGGGAACTCCAACAACAAGGATTCGACTTTTGTTATGATAAAAGGTTATATGACAGACTAGCTAACCAGAATGCTGGAGCAATAGTAGATCATCTTCAAGCTGATTGGACATATCAGAGTAAACTTATCAGATTTATAGAGAATCATGATGAACTAAGGGCAGTGAAAAGATTTGGTGAGAAAAGGTCATTAGCTGCTGCAGTTATAGCGTTTACGCTTCCAGGAGCAAGATTAATTAACGATGGCCAAATAAATGGTTATAAAATAAAGTTACCTGTTCAATTGGGAAGATATCCTGATGAATTTGTAAATGAAAACGTAATGGAATTTTATCAAAAGTTATTATCGTCAATTCCAGATCGTGAATTTGAAAATGGTAGTTGGTCGTTATGTAAGACAGAAAGAGTAAATTCTTACGAATCTTCATATTCAGATGTTATTGCCTATCTGTGGCGGGTAAATGGGGAATTTCGTCTTATTGTTGTAAATTATAGTTCAAAAATGACAAAAGCTNNATTCAATTTTGATTCTTCTAATAAATGGGATTTTATTGATTTACTTACAAATAAGATTTATACATATAATGGACAAGATTTATTTAAACATGGGTTGTATGTCGAGTTGAATGGATGGAAGGGGCATATTTTTGATATAAGAAAATCTAAATAAGTATTTTAGTGTACTGTGACAGTTTTTGCCAGATTCAGTGGTTTATCAGGATCTAACTTATGTTCTAATGCAGCATAATAAGCAAGTAATTGTAAGGCAGGAACAAATGTTATTGAACTAAAAATGTTATGATATTTATCCTCAGATTGCGGTATTCGAATAGTAATATCGCTCAATTTACTAATCTTTTTGTCATTTTCTACCACTAATGAAATAATCTTACCACCTCTAGCTTTAAACTCCATTACATTTCCAACTAGCCTTTCATAAGTTTCATCTGGAGGAGCGATAAAAATGATAGGGTATCCTTCTCTTACTAAAGAAATTGGTCCATGTTTTGCATGTGCTGCAGAATATCCTTCAATAAAACGACAAGCTACTTCTTTTAATTTTAATCCACCTTCTTTTGCTGTAGCAATTGAGATACCACGAGCTAAAAAGAAAAAGTTCAGGTTCTTTTCTAAGTTTTTTACAATATATTTAATTAAATCAACATTTTTTCCGAGAAATTTTTCTATAATATTAGGCGTGGATTCTAACGCTTCATAGTATTTTTGAATTTCTTCACTTGAAACTTTTTTCCTTAGTTTAGCAATCTCTAAAGCGACTAGTGCAAGTGCTAAAACTTGGGTTACATATGTTTTGGTTGCTGCAACTCCAATTTCAGGACCTGCTTGAGTTATTAGTACTTTGTCTGAATATCTAGTTAGCGTTGATCCAACAATATTAGTTATAGTTAAGATTTCTATATTTGGATTATATTTTTTAGCCCATCTTATTGGCTCAATTAGATCTATAGTTTCTCCAGATTGTGAAATTGCTATAATAACAGAATTTTCTTCGAGAGAATTTACTAATTGAGTTTTAAATTCAGAACATTCTATAGCTTCAATATATTTTCCAAGAAACCTTGTTATAATGAACTTTCCTGCTAATGAGGCAAAGTAAGAGGTTCCTGCAGCTGTTATATATATGTGCTCTGCGTTAATTAACGATTCAGCGAAGTCTCTCAAGGAGTCAGCTGGTATTTTCATTGTTCTCCTTAAAGCCATGGGTTCCTCATAGATCTCTTTCAACATGAAATGGTCATAACCTTCTTTAGTAGCGGCATCTATATTCCACTCTATTTTCTGTAGTTCTTTAACTAAACTTGTATTACTATCATTAATATCAAAGAATTCAGCTTTTCCAGGTGTTAAAATAGCCATCTCATCATCTTCTAAAACATAACAATTCCGTGTGTAAGGCAAAAATGCTGGAATGTCTGATGCACAATATGTAGTTTTCCCTTCTTCAATTCCTACTATTAAAGGAGACTCTCTTCGAACAGCAATGATAGTATCTGGATAATTAACATGACAAATTGCCAGTGCAAATGCACCTTTGCATTTTTTCATCGCAGAAACTACTGCATCTTTAAGATTTCTATGAAAATTCAATTCTTCTTCAATTAAATGAGGAATAATCTCTGTATCTGTCTCAGATTTAAAAACATGGC
>JABAHP010008540.1_pt5 | contig 16260 bp, 11 predicted proteins | sample 7062081 | NCBI WGS metagenome assembly JABAHP01 (sample SAMN14534357, study PRJNA622989) | marine sediment metagenome | biome: marine biome [ENVO:00000428]; feature: marine pelagic biome [ENVO:01000023]; material: deep marine sediment [ENVO:00002113] | place: India: Gulf of Kutch | collected...
GTGCCCCATGCGGTGAAGCTCGATATAGGCATTCCGCATTCCCTGCGTGATCCAGGTGCCTCCATCCTGCTCTCCGTGCACTTTGGCGCAGGCCTCTATGACTCCCATAAAATCCGTGTCCACAGTTACGGTGTATATGCCTTTGCGCATGGTCTGCCGGAGACTCCGGGAAACCTTCAGCTCTTCAGGGAACAGTACGAGCCGGGGGTCCGGGCTCCACCACAGGATGGGCTGGTCCTCGTTGTACCAGGGGAAGATGCCCATGGAATAGGCAAGCAGCAGCCGCCGGGGCGAGAGGTCGCCCCCTACGGCCAGCAGGCCGTCGGGCTCCGCAAGTTCCGGAGGCGGAAAGACAAGTTCTTCGTTGAGTATATATACGGGCATGGATGGTCTGGCTTTTATTGATATTTTAACACCATTATTTAGTCTGTGCTGCTTTGGTGAGTGCGAAAAACATCACAAGATCTGGTCTTTTGAAAGGCTGTTGGTTTTTTTGCTTGACATCTGTTTTTGACCGACTACCATTGAATGTATTAGCTAGAAAAAGCTCTGTGTGAAATGAGTCTGTTTAGCCTCGCAATGGGGGGCTTTTAATCTCTAATCATAATAAGGAGGTTTAACGGTGAAAAGGGTTCTGATAACGGGATTATCAATGATTATGTTGTTGTTTGGTCTTTCCGCCTGCGGCAACGGTGGAGGCGGTGGCGGCGGCGGTGGTGGCACTCCGTTTACGACTGACTACAGAGCGGTTTCGTTCAGTGGCTCTGAAGTGCCCACTGCCGATGAATATGAGAGTAATTTTCTGAATCTTGATGTTCCCGGCACTGCCCTGAGCAACGGGACCAGCGGGACATTGAAATATAAGGCAATTGAGTCATCCTCAGGCTCAACGGGAAGCGGTTCCGCCACCCTTACTGTTGACAACTACGGATTCATGAACATCACCGCTGCCGGTGACGACCCCGTCTTTGGCGGGATAACCCCGGATGGAAGCACCATGTTCGCCATCGAGCTCGTGCAGGAAACATTAGTGGACGAATGGGTTGAACTGCTCGTTGGCGTAAAAAAGGCTTCGGGGATGACCGACGCCGACGGGATTGGTGATTATTATTGCGCACATATTGAGTTTGACGGTTCTGACGTGCCGGTTGCATTGATCGACCTCACTCTTGACGGTTCGGGTGGATTTACTTCTGTAAGTCTGGGCGCAACAGGTACATATTCGGTCAGCCCGGACGGTTCACTTACTATTACACCTGGCGGTCTGGGATTCTCCCTCCAGGGCGCGGCCCGACAGGACGGTGAAGTGTTCGTGGTCCACCTTTATGATGAACTAGGCATCGGTCCAGAGAATGGCGTTTTCATCTGTGTCCAAGACGCAGGTGGGCATACCACTGAAGACCTTCAGGGGAACTACCGGTTCGGGCTCATGGAAATGAACCTGTCTGCATCGCCGGAAGCCACTGTCGGAGAGCTCTTTTTCGACGGGACTGTTGGCATGCAAGCGGCGCTTCTTACAAATACCAGCGGACTTGTTGATGAGCCTGAAACCGGGCCACTGTCCTATGGGGTGAACGGCGGATTCATTGAAGTGGCAGGAGAGGTTCCGATCTTCATCACCTCCGACGCGGACTTTTTCCTGCTCATTGCCCCTGACCCAACCAGCGGTGCCGTTTTTGTGGGGACACGATACACCCCTCTGGGCTTTCCTTCGGAGTATTTCGCGGCTTCTCTTGGCGGCGACGCCATTTCGAACCTGACCGGCAGTATCTTAAGCATAAACGGCATGGGCAAAAGCATCACTCCCGATAGCTCTGGAACTCTTGGGATCAGATCCCTGTATGATACGAGTTCGATGTATCTTTCGGAAACCAGTCCATTTATGGTGGACTCAGAGGGGTTCATAAATGTTCCTGGTGTGGGGGGCGACCCCGCCTGGGGCTTTGTCAACACTACAGCCGGAGCGTTCGTTCTGGCGACCACAGACCAGACTACAGACGACTTTGTAAACCTGGTGCCAGGTGTAATCGCCGGTTCAGGACTGACTAATACCACGGCGACGCTTAATGGCATTTATAACTGTGCTGGGATTGCCAGTTCTGCATTTCCTGACTTCACACTGGATTTCACCGGGGACGGAGAGGTTTCATATGGCGGCTCTCCTATATTTTATGGACTTACCGACAACGGCCTGCTGACACTTCATGAGGGGGGCGGTTTCGCTTTCGGCATGGTCAACCCGAATGCGAACATGATAACCTTTATAGAAAGCGCACTGACAGTCTGCCTCAAGCGGCCGGGCTCCCTGGACTTTGATAACCTGAAAGGGACATATGTGTATGGCTCGTTCGAACGTGAGGATGGCGCTATCCCTGATCTCAATACCGCACTGGGAACTGCAGAGATCACGAACTCTACAGACTTCGTTGGTGAAGTTACCCCGACAGCTCTATACAACAGCAGCGGCATGATAGGTTCACCCTCAGCCGATGACCCGGCACCGCTGTTCCTGAATACGACGTCGAACGCCTTCGAACTCGGAGGAGCGGGCGGTATTCCTGTTTGGGTCAGCGATGATTACAACATGTTCGTCTTCGGAGATGATTCAGGAGACGGATTCTTTGTCTTTGGAATCAGGAAAGAATAACGAATCTGTGAACTAAGACCTTTAAAGGGCCGCCCGAAAGGGCGGCCCTTTTTTACGTTGCGGGCTGGGCCTCCAGAGATTCCGTGGCTTCCCTGAGGCCCTCCTGTGCATCCCGATGGAAAGGAGTACCGACCTCTACCTGTTCCATGAGCATCCGGTAGTGTTGAACGGCGGCCCGATACTCTCCGAGTTTCCTGTGATAGATAAAGGCCAGGCTCATCCTGACGCTTACGTCACCGGGATCTTTGAGCAGGCACTGCTCGAACAGGTGCGCGGCGTCCGCGAACCGGTCCTCGCGCTCGGCGCGGCGGGCATCCTGAAGCCCCCGCGTCAGGTCGAACGCGGCGTGGGCCTTTTCCTGTGACTTTCTGCCCGAGGGGTCGAACAATCCCTGCCGGTGCGCCACGGTCAGGCCGATGGCCGCCACCAGCATGGTCAGCTGGGTCCAGAGCCCGGAAAAGCTCGGCAATAGACCGGCCGCGTAGAATATCCCCACCAGTACGGCGCTTCCCATCCATGAGATCACGAAATATGGCGAGGCAATAATGTCCATGATATAAGCCATTGCGTTGATGCCCTGCTCGCTCCGGGTGGGTTTGCGTTTTGCCATCTCAAGCGCGGCACTATCCACCCGGTCGCGGAAATGGGCAAAAACCTTTCCCGGTTTCTCGGCAAGGGTCTTTTTGAGGTCAGGGATGAGCCTGCTTCTGGGAAAACGCTGTCTGAACAGTTCCAGGGGTTTCTGAATGTTCTTTCCCAGCGCGTGCCCCACCTTGATAAATAAGGCGAGACCCTGCTCGGTCGATGGGCCGTTATCGAGTTTCTGGCGTGAGCCAAGAGCAAGGACTTTCCATGCGTCTTCCAGCTGGTACTGTCCGACCATGGCATTTGCCGACTGGAGATGCAGTTTCATCGGCATGGGATTGCCCAGCGCTTCTACTGACTCGATGACCGCGTAGGCCCCAAAAAGCGGAGCCCTCTGGAAATACCTTTCAATTGCCTTCCGGTAATGGGCCGCTGCCTTGTCCATGGAATTTCTTGCTGCGTACAGACGGGCCAGATCGTGATTGACCTCAGGGTCTCCGGGGGCCAGTTCCAGAAGGTCCTTCAGCGACTGCTCGGCCTCTTCCCATCCTCCTCCCTCTTCAAGCCGTTTGTTAATCTGCTCGCGCAGGCTTTCTATGCGTCCCTCAAGTCCGTAGCGCTTGATGCGGGCTACCACGATGCCGAAGATGAAACCGCCCACATGAGCGAAGTGCCCGATACCGGTTGCCGCTCCAGAAAGGCCGAAATACAGGTCCTTGAGAAACCAGAATATGACCAGCGGCGCTGCGGGGATGTGTATGCCCACTGGCAGGAACATGGGTTCGATGACCATNNAGTAATAACACCGGTATACATAAATAGCCATGATTCCGGAGACCGCACCGGATGCGCCGATGCTTACCACCCCCTCGAATCCGGCGCGGGCGAACTCGGAAAAGGTCTGTAGAAATCCCGCGACGAGCCCCGCGCCCAGATACCACGTAATATAGTGCTTTCGTCCGATGCGTTCTTCGAGCGGGGCGCCGAAAACCCAAAGGAAGAGCATATTAAAGACCACATGGGTCGCGCTTCCATGAAGGAACATACTGGTAAACGGGGCCAGGGGGTTCCAGATACTCGGAGGGCCGAACCCGAAGTTCTCAACGACCTTGACATAAACCTCGTCAGGAAGCAGAGCGCACAGAACAAAGATGAAGAAATTCAATCCGATAATGACCAGGGTTGCTTTTGGTATCTCGTTACGCCTGACGTTCGTCCCCACTGGCAACATATGAACCTTCCCCTTTTCAGCGTCTCGCTATGCTGTTGTATTTTACAAAAAATACATTATTTAGTTAAGTTTTTTGGGTGATTCAAGCTCCTTAAGGAGCAGCTGTGGGCGTCCCGTAGAAATGGACCAGCATGTACAAGGGAAATGCTGTTTCCAATGACCCCATTAAAAACCTCAATATCCGAAGTCTTGACATAACTTTGTCCTAAGGTTTATTATTCCCATGGCGTTTTTGCCTTAATAATCAAGCCGAAACGGGATATCAAAAAGATGAGCTTAGCTACATTTAAGGGCGGCATACATCCGCCCGACAGAAAAGAGTACTCAAAGGAAGCGGCTCTTGCCACGCCGAAGCCGCCGAAGACCCTCGTCATTCCTCTGAGCCAGCACATCGGTGCTCCGTGTTCCGCTACGGTAGAGATTGGCCAGGAAGTGAAGATGGGTCAGGTAGTGGGGCAGGCCGAGGCGTTCGTGAGCGCACCGGTGCATTCGCCGGTATCGGGCAAGGTGATGGCCATTACCGAATATCCAAACCCGATGGGCCGCATGGTGCCCTGTGTCGTCATCGAGAACGACGGCAAGGACGAATGGACTGAACTCAAGGAGGACGAGGACTACCTGAACCTGGAGGCCGATGTTCTTAAGGAGAAGGTCAGGTCAGCAGGAATCGTTGGGATGGGGGGCGCCACATTCCCCACTTCCGTGAAACTCTCCCCGCCCAAGGAAAAGCCCATTGACACGGTCATCCTCAATGGGGCCGAGTGCGAGCCCTACCTGAACGCCGACTACCGCCTGATGATCGAGCGGCCAAAGGAAGTGGTCGAGGGCCTGAAGGTGCTCATGCGCATCCTCGGCGTGCAGAAGGGATATATAGGAATAGAGAGCAACAAGCCTGAAGCCGTCAAGGTAATGAGCGACGCGGTTTCGGGCGAGTCAGGTATAGAGGTTGTTGAATGCGAGGTCAAGTATCCGCAGGGTGCTGAGAAGATGCTCATCAAGGCCATTACCGGCCGCGAAGTGCCTAATAAGGGCGGACTTCCCATGGATGTAGGCGTGGTGGTCCAGAACATCGGCACCGCGGTGTCGATCTTTGAGGCTGCCCGGTTTGGCCGTCCGCTTATCGAGCGCGTGGTGAGCGTCACTGGTACTGGCATCAACGAACCCAAGAACTTTGTTGCCCGGGTGGGCACCCTGGTTTCCCATTTAATAGAGGAATGTGGTGGCCTGAAAGATGGCGCTATAAAGGTGGTCTCCGGCGGTCCGATGATGGGATTTGCCATGTATACGCTTGAGATGCCGGTTACAAAAGGCACCTCGGGCATCCTGTGCATGCAGGAGGAAGAGACCGTACACACTGACAAGCATGGACCCTGCATCCGGTGCTCCCGTTGTATCGACATCTGCCCCATGCATCTGATGCCTTCGATGCTCAGTGTCCTTTCCGAGGCCGGTTTCTATGAGGAGTGCAAGGAATACGGCCTGTTCGATTGTTTTGAGTGTGGCTCATGCGCATATGTCTGTCCGTCAAAACGGCCCATTGTACAGCTGGTTCGTTTGGCAAAATCCATGACCAAGCCCGGTTAAACGGGTGAGGTCCTGATTACGAGTTAAGGAACGGTTAGAAAGCGATCATGGAAGCAGCGAAAAAAGAACATGAACTGATAGTGTCGGTAAGCCCGCACCTGCGCAGCAGCCTTACGGTCACGAAGATAATGTGGACCGTAACGGCCTGCCTTCTGCCGGGATTTATCGCCGGTGTGTATTACTTCGGTATCCCCGCGCTGATAACCACGGGAGCCGCCATCATAGCAGCCCTGCTCTCCGAGATGCTGGTGAACAAAATGACCGGCAGGGAGAATACCCTGGGCGACGGAAGTGCCGTACTGACGGGCCTCCTGCTGGGGATGAACCTTCCGGCACATGGCGTGGAATACATCTATATACCAATCCTCGGCTCTTTCGTGGCTATTGCCATAACGAAGATGCTGTTCGGGGGGCTGGGATTTAATATTTTCAACCCGGCATTGGTTGGCCGTGCCTTTGTGCTCATTACCTGGCCAAAGGCGATGACCACCTGGGCGGTGCCCAACAGGCTGCCTTATGCAGTGGACGCTGCCACGACCGCCACGCCGCTTGGCATCCTCAAGGAAGAGGGGATGGACGTGATGCTCCAGACCTTCGGCTCGAAGGCGGAAATATATAAAAGCCTTATCCTGGGTAACGTGGCCGGAAGCCTCGGAGAGACCTCGGCGATTCTTATACTTATTGGTGGGCTTATACTGCTTGCTAAACGCTATATTACCTGGCATATACCGGTTTCATTTATAGCGACCGTTGCCCTGTTCACCTGGGTGTTCGGTTCCGTGGACCTTCACGGTGATCATACGCAGTGGCAGTTCTTCGCAGGGGATCCTGTCCTGCATATTCTCAGCGGCGGCTTGATGATAGGCGCCTTCTTTATGGCTACTGATTACGTGACCGTCCCCAGTATACGGAGCGGGCAGATTATTTTCGGTGTCGGATGCGGACTTTTGACGGGCATTATCAGGCTCTGGGGCGGATTCCCCGAAGGTGTGATGTTCGCCATCCTGCTGATGAACTGTTTCACCCCGCTTATCGACCGTAAGATGAGGGCCAAGACCTTCGGTATGGTGAAACCAGCGAAGGAGGAGGCGTAAGCATGAACCCGAAAGAAATCATAAAGATAACATTTAATCTTGTCGTTATCTATGTGCTGGGCGGAGCGCTTCTGGCTGCCGTCTATGCCTACACTTCTCCCATAATCCATAAGAACAGGGAAGAGGACAAGAAGGCAAAGCTCCAGGCCATGATGCCAGTCAGTTTTCTCGTGAACGCTCCAGAGTCCTCGGTTGAGGATATAAAACAGGTATTTGGCGACTCGGGTACGTACGATGTTTCAGAGATTGATGGCGGAGTCTCCGTCAATGTGCAGGCCGATATATACAAGGCCGAAATAAAAAAGGCAATAAAACTGCTCAAAAAAGCAGGAGCCACGTACGTCGAACAGGGTTCCAGCTTTACTCCGAAGAAGGCCGGCGACTGGGAGCCCGATGGCCATCACGCCGAGTTCTTTGAGGTCTATGATGAGAACGGAGAATTTGTCGCTTTCATCGTGGAATCATACGCCAAGGGCTATTCCGGCTTCCCTGGCATCTACGTTTCATTGAACAGGGATCTTGCGGTGCAGAAGCTCGATATACTGTCCCACGCTGAGACCCCGGGCCTGGGTGACGAGATAGAGAAAAACTGGTTCAAGGACCAGTTCAAGGGCAAAGATCTCGATCATCTGGTCATTATCAAAGGCGAAACGGAAGACAAGATACAGGCCATTACGGGCGCTACCATTTCTACCCGTGCGGTGACCAACGGAGTGCGCTATTCCATTGAGAAGCTTCAGGATTACGAGATCGGCAGTGGTCCCGCCGCCATGGAAAAAGAAGCCGCAGAGGAAGCCGAAGCGGGTGAGGCAAGGCCCGGCGCCGAAAGCGAGGGACATTAGTATGGACGACCGCAGTAATTTTCAGTTATTAAAAGACGGCGTCATTGCCGATAATACTATCTTCAAGCTGGCCATCAGCCTGTGCCCGGCCATTGCGGTGACCGGAGCCCTGAAGAACGCGTTCCTTATGGGCGTTGCCGTTATGTTCGTGCAGACCATGGTGAACGCGACCATTTCCTTGATGCGTCAATTTATCCATCCCCGTATCCGAATCCCGATCTTCATGCTGGTTATTTCATCGTGGGTTACGGTGACCGACCTTCTGATGGCGGCTTACGCCCGAGAGGTTTACGCGCAGATGGGACTGTATATCCAGCTTATCGTGGCGTTCGCCTCAATTTTGGCGCATGCCGAGACCTTTGCGAGCAAGAACAAGACCGTTCCCTCTGTGTTTGACGGCATCGGGATGGGGACTGGTTTTATGATAGCCCTGAGCGTCATCGGATTTTTCCGCGAACTGCTGGGCAAGGGAACCGTTTGGGGCATAGAGATCGTAAGCTTCAAGCCCATGCTTATCATGATCCTCCCCACGGGTGGATTCCTTGCCGTGGGCATACTCATGGCCGCTTTCAACTGGATGGAAATGAAGGTCGGCGGCAAGAGCACCGGGCACTAAGGGAGAAACGAAAATGGAAACCTTCGGTCATTTATTCAGTCTTTTCATCGGCGCTTCGCTGATCAATAACTTTGTATTCACGATGTTCCTTGGCCTGTGTATCTTCTTCGGTGTCTCGAAGAAGATGGAGACTGCAGTTGGAATGAGCATAACCTTTACTGCCGTCATGGTCATCAGTGCTGGTATATCATGGATCATCTGGACGTTCGTAATGGTGCCGCTGAAACTGACGTTCCTGAAGATTATTATCTTCATTGGGGTCGTTGCCGCGTTCGTGCAGGCTGCAGACACCATCATGCGCAAGGTCTCACCCGGGCTGTATTACAAACTGGGCGTTTACCTTGCTCTTATCGCCACGAACTGCATTATCATTGCCGTGCCGCTCATCAATGCGGGTGAAGACCGTGGATTTGTCGAGAGCATGGTGTTCGGCCTCGGTTCAGGTATCGGCTTTGGCCTCGCACTGGTTATCATGGCCAGCATCCGTGAAAAACTGGAGCTGGCGCAGGTACCCGAACCGTTCAGGGGAATGCCGATGGCATTTGTTACCGCATCACTTATTGCACTGGCGTTTACAGGTTTTACCGGGCTTATAGCCCATTAGCCCTTGCAGAGGGTGGAAGACTTTCTGCGTACCGGGCTATTATAAAGACAAGAAACCCAGCAGAGGTAGAGACATATGTCTGAGATTGTAAACATATTGGCCCAGTTCCTGGACATCATCCAGGCGATCATAACCGATCATGTGCTGCCACAGGCCGGGGTCGGCGGCTCTCTCGAGGTCCATGAGACCGAGAATCTAAAGGAACTGGTTAAGTTTACGGTAATTTTTGCGCTTGGTATTGCCGCACTTTTTGGGCTTGGGCTAGCGATGGCTGCCCAGAAGTTTGCGGTCAAGGTTGACCCGCGCATTGAGGACGTAAAGGGTGTCCTGGCTGGTGCGCACTGTGGCGCATGCGGCTATCCCGGCTGTGAGCAGTATGCTGAGGCGGTTGTGAACGACCCTAACGTTCCACCAAATCTCTGCACTCCGGGCGGCGCACGCGCTGTTGAGGCCGTGGCCCGCATTACCGGAAAGGTGGCGGAGGCATCCGAGCCCATATTCTCGCGTATCATGTGTCAGGGAAGCTGGAGCAAGTCCCTGAAACGTTACAAATATGAAGGTGTCAGGGACTGCCGTGCTGCGGTGCTGGCCGGGGGCGGAGACAAATCCTGCATTTATGGCTGTCTAGGATATGGCACCTGTGAAGCCGTCTGTCCTTTTGACGCGATACATATGAATGAGGACCACTGGCCGGTGGTGGACATGGGAAAATGCACCGGTTGCCGCAAATGTGAAAAGGCGTGTCCCAAGAACGTTATTGAAGTACTGCCAGCGAGCAAGGCTGTTATCGTGGCCTGCCATTCAAAGGACAAGGGCGGCACGGTCCGCAAGCACTGCGAGGTGGGCTGTATCGCCTGTGGAAAATGTGTTAAGGTCTGCCCATTTGACGCAGCGAGCATTGAAAACAATGTCTCCCGTATCGATCCGGACAAGTGCCGGGTCTGCGGGCTTTGTGTACCGAACTGCCCTACGAATGCCATCATGGATTTCATCTCTACCCGTTCAAAGGCGTTCATAACAGACCGCTGCATCGGTTGCCACAAATGTGCCAAGATCTGTCCTGTTGATGCTCCCTCAGGTGAGCAGAAACAGAAGCATATAGTAGATCAGGACAAATGCATTGGCTGCGGTATCTGTACTGCCGCCTGTCCGAAGCAGGCCATAGAGGGAACCTTCAACACCCAGCAGGTGATGGAAGCAGCAGCGGCCAAGAAGGCTGCAAAAGAAGCACAGCAGGCTGCCTGATACAATTGACCGTTGTATGCAAGCCGGTCCTCCACTTCTCAAATGGAGGGCCGGCTTTTTTGATTATCTAAGTGTAGGAAGAATGATTTCCATATACAAAGACGCACAATATAAGTATCATTAGTCTTACCAATTCCGCTGATTTGTGATATAAATTACTATATAATAGCAAGTACCTGCTTCCTCTTCTTCTTAGGGGATATATATTGCGTTGTGGATTTCAATCAGGGAGGAACTGTCATTGCTCATGGGAGAAAGCGGGACACCAGAAAACTTGTTCCAAATGGCTGACAGCCGAAAAAAGCGCCACATATTCTTACGTAATACAGTAGCAATCGCTGTTGTGGGCTTTTTTCTGGGTGTAGGGATATGGATGTTGCTTGCAGCCATAGTTCCGTTGGGATTTCTGGCCCGGACATTTATTTTGTCCTTCGTGTTGGCTATTTCCCTTGCCCCCCTATCCTATTATCTCTTCTTTCTTTCAGTTGGGGGCCGTGAGAAGCGTGACGGGGAGTTCGAGACTCTGCGTATTATTTATGACAGCACGCTTGACGGCATTATTGTAGCTGATGTGGGAACCGGCCGTTTCCTGGAAGTGAACAATGCTATCTGTTACATTCTTGGATATTCACGGGACGAGCTCTTGAACCTTGCTGTGCCCGACATTCACCCTACCGAGGAGCTCGAAACAGCTCAGACGATTTTCAGACAGATGGCAGAGGGCGAGGTTGAGCTAGCCAAGGAACTGCAGTTCCTGACAAAAGATGGCAAGACCGTTTACCTGGATGTGAGGGCGAAGAAAGCATTCTTCGCCGGGAGGACTTGTTTAATTGGTTTTTTCAGGGACATGACCGGACGCCGAAGGATAGAGGAGGAGCTCCGGAAGTCTCAAGAATATACGAACCAGCTTATTGAAACGGCTAATGTGATGGTGATAGGTCTGGACCATCAGGGACGCTTGAAACTGTTTAACAGCGCAGCTGAACGGATAACCGGGTATTCACGTGAGGAACTGGAGGGTACGAACTGGTTCGACATCATTGTGCCCAGGGAACGGTACCCGGAGGTATGGGATATGTTCGAGTATGCCCAGGGGACCGGGACGCTTCCTGTCAAATTTGAGAACCCCATCGTTACCAAGAGCGGGCAAGAGCGGTACATTTCCTGGCAGAACAGTAAGATATCCAACGGCGAGAGCTTTATCACGACGATTTCCTTTGGCATAGACATTACGGAGCTTCATCGGGCGCAGGAGGCGCTCAGGGAAAGCGAATCCGATCTTGCTCTTGCCCAGAAGATCGCCCATGTGGGAAGCTGGCACTGGGACATCGAGAGCGATACGCTTCACTGGTCCGACGAGATCTATCGTATCTTCGGACGTGACCCCCGTGAATTCGGAGCTTCGTACGATGAGTTTCTCTCCGCCGTTCATCCCCAGGATCGAGAGATATTGCAGATAAAGGTAAACGATGCGCTGAATGGAGACTCTTACGACATTGAGCATCGTATTGTCTGGCCCAATGGAGAGATAAGGTATGTGCATGAACTCGGCGAGGTTGTCCGCGATATGTCGGGTAAGCCGGTCAGGATGATCGGCACGGTGCATGATATTACCGAGCGTAAGCTTCAGGAAGAAGAACTTATCAGGAGCCAGGAGCGCTTCAGGGCGATAGTTCAGGACCAGACCGAGCTATTATGCAGATTCGACCCTGATGGCACCATAACCTTTGTAAACGATGCTGTCTGCCGATATATGGGCCGCCCGGCTGAAGAGATTCTGGGGAAAAACTTTACCCCTCTGATGCCATCGGAAGACCAGAAAAAGCTGAGTGAGGCGCTTGAGGCGCTGACCCCGGACAATCCTTCCGTTGTAATGGAAAACAGGATCCGCCATCCGGGAACAGGAGACATCTGCTGGCACCAGTGGACGGACCGGGCTATCTTTGACGAGAATGGAAAGGTTATCGAGTACCAGTCGGTAGGCAGGGACATCTCCGAGCGCAAGTGGGCGGAAGAGGAGCTCATGAAGCAGCATGCTCTGATGGAGGCAATCGGCCGGGTACAGGGCGCTTTTATCTCTGCTTCAGAATCCGACGGGGTATTTTCCGCTCTTGTACGAAGCGTTACCGAAACAAGCGGCAGCGCAAAGGGACTATTTGGGGAGGTGCTCCATGATCATACGGGACGCCCCTATCTGAAAATACGGGAGGTCTTTGGCCTTGAATGGGACGAAACTTTGCGTAACCTGTATCGTGAGAAATCAGCAACAGGCCTTGAGTTCAGGAACCTAAACTCCCTTTATGGGGTAGTCATGACTACGGGGGAGCCGGTCATATCGAACGACCCGGAGAATGACACCCGACGAGGCGGTCTGCCCGAGGGGCACCCGCATCTTAAATCGTTCCTCGGTATTCCCCTGAAGGACAAGGACTCTGTCATCGGGGTTATCTGCATATGCAACCGGCCGGATGGGTACGACGATGAGATGGTCGAGTATCTCAGGCCGCTGGTCGCCACATGCGAGAATGTGTTCAACGCATTCGGGAACAGCAAGAAGCGCCTGATTGCTGAAAAGGCCCTCAGAGAAAGCCAGGAAGGCCTTTCCACGGCGCAACGTATCGCTCATATGGGAAGCTGGCACTGGGATGTGGAAGATCAGGAACAATACTGGTCGGACGAGATTTACCGTACATTCGGCCTGAAGCCTCAATCGGTCAGGGCCAGTTATGCCGAGTTTATCAAGTATGTTCACCCTGAGGACCGTGAGGCTGTTATGAAGGCTGTCAGCGAGGCACTGGAGGAAAACAAGCCTTACAGTATTGAGCATCGTGTGGTTGCTGCTTCCGGTGAAGTGCGTATCGTTCACGAAGAGGGGGAGGTGACATTTAATGATCAACAGGAACCGATTAGGATGATCGGAACCGTTCAGGACATCTCCGAGCGAAGGAAAGCCGAGGAGCAGATGCGGCTGCTTTCCATGGCCATCAAGGAAAGCATAAATATTATATTCATTACAGATAAAGACGGCCTTATAGAATACGTTAATCCGAAGTTCGAAGAAGTGACGGGATATAATTCTGAAGAAGTGATCGGAAAGACCCCGGCGATCTTTGGCTCAGATACTCTGGACAAAGAGCATAACAAGGAAATGTGGGACACTGTTCTTTCTGGTAAACCATGGCGCGGAGTGTTCCCGAACCGGAAAAAGGACGGGACCAAGTACTGGGCCAACACTTTTATATCTCCGCTTATGAACGAAGATGGCGAGATCACCAATTTCCTGTCCTTCCAGGAGGACATTACGGAAACCGTTACTGCCCGTGAGCGGTTACGTTATCTCAGTGAGCACGATGGGGTTACGGGATTGTTGAACCGGTCCCATTTCATCGAGATCTTCGAGGAAAACCTTGATGCCGGTCATGAGGGCGCGCTGCTTCTGGTGGATATCGACGGCTTTAAATTTGTAAATGAAAAATACGGCAACTCTGTGGGTGACGATACGCTGAGGAAGATGGGCGTTCTGATAAAAAGCGTTCTGAGGAACCTGCATGTGCTCGATACCAGCCTGCTGAGCCGTCCGGGTGAGGACGAATTCGCTTTGTTCATTCAGGATGTGAAACGCATGGATGCCCTGGAGATAGGGGAGAAAATAAGAAACACTGTGGAATCACACAGTTTCACCAGCGACGAGATACACATCACCGTAAGTGTCGGGATCGTGCTGGTTCCCGATCATGGCAGAACGAGAGAAGAAGTGCTGCTGAAGGGTGACGCGTCCCTGTTGAGGGCAAAGCAGCTTGGTCATAACCAGGTGCATATTTACAGCCCTGAGGACCGGGTGCTGGAACACATGCATCTGAGGCTCGAAAGCAAGGAGCGGATAATCCGTGGTTTGAGCGAGGACCGGTTCGAGCCCTGGTTCCAGCCGATTGTGGACATTAAGACCGGGGAGGTACATTACGAGTCGCTGGCAAGGCTGCATGACAGTGCCGATTCAGTGCTCCTCCCCGGAGAGTTTATGAATACCGCGGAAAACTTCGGGCTTGTGGGGTCCATTGACCGCCAGGTAATGAGGAAAACCATCCTGCTGCAGGCAGAATCAGTACAGTTGCATATGCCGAAGGTGTTTTCAATGAACCTTTCGGGTAAGGACCTTGTCGACGAGAGCATGCTGGAGTTTCTGAAGTCCACCATTCAAACATCAAAAGCGGACGCGCGGTCCCTGATCTTTGAGATAACGGAAACCGCAGCCATTAATGATCTTGAGCGGGCTATTCTTTTTATCCGGGAGCTTAAGGAGTTGGGTTGCCGTTTCTCACTCGACGACTTCGGAGTTGGATTCACATCGTTTGTATATCTGACCGAACTGAACGTGGACTTTATCAAGATAGACGGCTCTTTCATCAGAAGGTTGCACGAGCATCCCCGGGACCAGCTGGTGGTAAAGGCCATTATTGAAGTGGCCAGGGGGCTTGGTATCAAGACTGTTGCGGAATTTGTCGAAACACCTGAAACCCTTGAACTTTTAAAGAATTATGGGATTGACTACGCCCAGGGATACCTTCTCGGAAAACCATCACGCATACCTGAAATACCCGAACTGAAAACGTAAACACCTCATCCGTCATAATGCGCACCTCCTGCTTTGCTGGTATAATGAATACATGATAGACGAGCGTTTTTCAAAAGTAATACTTGTTCTGGCGATTGGATGGTTCCTTGGCTATTTCCATCATCATTTCGCGTCTTCCGCTGAGATTTACGACCTGCAAAACACTAAAAAAGAACTGAACGCTGAAGTCCAGAAGCTCAGGGTTATCCCGCCCATGAAGGTCAACGTTAAAACTACCGCTTACAGCAACGACCGTTTCTCCATTGATGTAAGCAAATGGCGTGACGGCCTTACCGCCACGAACAAGCTTGCCCGCAGGGGCCGGATAGCCGCTGACTGGGGCGTGTTCCCGCCAGGCACCAGGTTCTACATTCCGGGATATGGGGAGGCTGTTGTTGAGGACCGGGGGGGCAAGATAAAAGGTTACCATCTCGACCTTTTTGTCGACAGCCGGGAAGAAGCGCTCCGATGGGGAGTGAAGGATATTGATGTATATGTGCTCGAACTCGGAGAAGGCCTCAGGGAAGGGCTCAAGTTCGACACTGAACAGAGCTTCAAGAACGACCTCGTCCCTTCGGCGTCAGACGCTTCCTGATTGTTCTTACCATACAAGATGTTTATTTTGTTTTCGGATGCGCTGAGGATTAGATTGCTTCTGAAATAAAATTATTTCCTGTTCTTCAGAACCCACTGCCTGGCATTCTGGAACATCCTCAGCCACGGCGAGGCCTTGAGTTCGCTGTTCCATTCATCCGGCATCCATCCCCACTGCCACTTCAGGAACGCGCGCTCGGGGTGCGGCATCATGACCAGGTGCCGGCCATCCGGAGAGCAGAGCCCGGTGATGCCCACAGGGGATCCATTCGGGTTGAACGGATACGCCTCGGTCGTCTCGCCCAAGTCGTTGGCATAACGAACAGGGGCGAGTTTTTTATCGACGACCTCGTTATAGACATCCTTATCGGGGAAATACATGCGTCCCTCGCCGTGAGCCACCCAGACGCCCAGAACCGACCCCTCCATGCCCTGAAGCATTATCGAGGGACTCTCCTCGATCCTTACCGTGCTGAAGCGAGACTCAAAACGTCCCGAGCTGTTATGGACGAAACGGGGCTGGCGCGTATCCTCAAGACCCGGCCACGGCACCCATCCCAGCAGGGCCATGAGCTGGCAGCCGTTGCATACCCCGAGACTGAAGGT
>JABAHP010003878.1_pt1 | contig 16251 bp, 24 predicted proteins | sample 7062081 | NCBI WGS metagenome assembly JABAHP01 (sample SAMN14534357, study PRJNA622989) | marine sediment metagenome | biome: marine biome [ENVO:00000428]; feature: marine pelagic biome [ENVO:01000023]; material: deep marine sediment [ENVO:00002113] | place: India: Gulf of Kutch | collected...
CTTCTAATTCCATTTTATATCCACCTTTAGATTTTTTTATTATTTATTATAAATTTTCCCTAATTGCGTCCAATCTCTGCTTAGCTGAAGGAGTTTTATCGAAAGTCATCTTTAAGTTATCACAGATATAATCTTCACAATAAGCACAATTTTCATGTCCTTTCTCTTGACAACAACTTCTTATCGGGCATTCTCCACACCAACTAAATATTCTTCCATCCCGACTACAACCATCACAATAAATATCTTCAGGTTTGAATATCATATCCTCACTTGACCATTCTTTAGCAACATTCTTAAGCTCTTTCAAATCATTTTTTTGAGTAGCTAAATAGGCGGGACATTCTGAACAATTAATCCCACAATACGCAATTATTTTTTCCATTATTATTTCCTCTTTTATTATGTTTTTTATTTCTATTTTTGTTAAAAAAATTTTAATTATTTAGGTTTATAACTTGTCCCAACTTCATATGCCTCAGCTAAATAGTCTCCCATTTTCCGGTATGGTCCTTGTGGCATTATAAAGATAAATGAATCGAAATTACTAACGTCCGGATCGTTGTTATCTTTAACATATTTATCATCTGAATAAATTTCAGTAATCTCTCCTATAAATAAATAAGTTTTTTCGAATTCTTTAGTATCTACTAGTTTACATTCGATATTCACTCCACATTCTGCAATCATTGGGGCTGTTTTTAAATCCCCATAAAACAGTTCAAACTCCTTGGCTTTGTCAACTTCTGACCCTGAATGCAAACCACAATAGTCTGTTACAGCATACATACCGCTAGTCGGTATGTTGATGCTAAATGTCTTATTTTCCTTTATACCAGGGGTAGTATAATGTTTTTTTGATACCGCAATAGCAATCAAGGGGGGATCACCATGGACCATGTTAAACCATATTATAGTTTTGAAGTTCGGTTTGCCATTCACATGAGCTCCTAATAAAGCTATTGGCAATGGCATTATTGGTAATTTCCATCCTGTTTTAATTTTATTTATTTTTCTCACACTCATTATCTAAATTAGTTTTACTTGTCTCAAACTTAAATGTGTTGATCTTTTTTGAATGCTCCCTACTATAGTTTAAGATATACTTCAAACGCTTGAGATCATCACATCCAAAAAAAATAGACATCGTATCCATGTTTGGAAAAGAAAAATTTATTTGTTCGAAATCGAATAGTTCGATATAGAACAAATATTGTTACTTTTATATTTAAATCTTTTGGGCAAATTCTTGACCAATCTGAGTTATAAAAATGTGTTTATATACCCTTAGCTAGAAATTTTAAACACATCTTCTTCACTAATGTACTTTTTATAAGTCATAAAAAGTACCCTGAATAAGGATTCCACTTGTCATAGAGTTGAATATAGTCAAAATAGTTGAGTTTGACATAACTATTAAAATTAATATCAGATACTTTATGACAAAGCAAGATTTTTCGATCTTCGGCAGGGCATCCCATTCTTTTTCTAAAAGTATTCAGCGTTTTTCTAAAAGTGCTTGATGAGATATGTTTATTAATATTTAAAAGGGAAGTTATTCTCCTAATATAGGAATTAATAGAACGTTGTGTGAGTTTTTGCCTCCTAGGAGATAAGAATAGGGCTTTAGAATCTGATTCTTTAAAGAATCTTTCTTTCATATATATAGCTAAATGCTGTGCTAAACTTTCTGAAAAATAATAAACTCTGCTTCCTGTTTTTCCTTCTGTTTCGATATATCTTTTATTCAAATTAACATTTTCATATTTGATACGAAGAAACTCTCCTATTCTCATTCCTGTTTCTGCTAAGATTCTTATCATCAGATAATAGTAATAACAATAGTTATAGGAGAAATTTAATATTCTCTCCAATTCCAATCGAGTCATTATAACATCCTTATTAGAATTGGATTTTTTGTGAACAGGTTTCCATTTTACACTATATCGAGGAATGCTGATTATAAAATCATCATAATATTCCATCACAAATTGCAGAAAAGATCTAAATACATTCCATTTATTTAATTTGGTTTGAAAGGAGATTGTATCAAGATGATTTAGGTAGTCAAAGTAATCCACGGCGTCTTTCTTCTTCATATCAAATATATGATCAGCATAACCATAATATTTTGTGTCGAAAAAATATTTTAAGCAATATTTCCTCGTTTGTAAAGAATTCTTTGAATGATTAAATCGCTGTAGGTAGTGATCGATTATTTGTTGGTTTGAAATTTCCATCATCTTAAGGATAACATCCCAGCGTTTGTGATTTTAAAAAATCTCGTGTCAGTAATAATTTTAAATATTAATGCTTCTGAAATTTTCGTCTTTTCTTGAATTTCCGTTAAAGAAAGGGAGTTATGCATTTTTAAGAGTTCCAGAATCTCTTCTCTTTTTCTTGTTAATTCTTCTGATTCTATAACCTTTTCAAGTGCTATTATTCTCTTTTTGAGTTCTTTGTATTTTAACTCCTTATGCAAGATGGTTTCTTGGTTTTTAAGGATTCTCTTGATATTTTCAACCATTTTCTCAATAAAAAGAGGATTAATAAAATCATTATAATATGAAAGAAACAATTCAGGATTCTCTTTTCTTCGAATATAGTCAAAAATAATTCGCCTTAAAAACTCTGAAATGGTCTTAAAAGATTCATTTTGAATAAAATCTTTAATTTTCTTTTTTTCAGCTAATGTAACCGTAAATTGTAGATAATTATATTTATATTTACTTTTACTAAATTCTGATATTTCACTCATTTATAATATTGACATTTTTAGTTGAAAATAAAAATGAGAATATTTAAACTTTAGGGGATATCTACTCAAACAGGGGATGAGAAGGTAAATTCAGCGTCTGATTTCAATGAANNGTCTGGCATAGCTGAACTACAACCTGGTGCAGAAGTACCAATAAGATTGATGTCGGAAGGCACACAATATAAAAAGGGAGACATCATAGTATTTTATCGAGATGGAGTAAAAATTGTCCATCAAGTCGAATATGTCCACGAATCAAATGGAAAGATGTTCTACGTTACTACAGGAGTTAATACGGAAACCAACCAATATGTAGATAGTGATCTTGTTTCCCAAGATGATGTTATTGGGGTTGTCGATTTGTCTAAAGAAGCTTATTTAGCACTCGAACAAACGCTTGAAAATAGATATGTACCTACTATCCAAGCCTTTGGAATGACTCAAAATTTTCAAGAATTTATTAAATTCCTAAATGAAAAGAACAAATATATTGATAGAGCATATTATGCTGTAACAAAAGTAGCTCATGACAAAGGTTTAAAGATGGTCTCTCGCGAAAATCATGGTATTGAAATGGACATAAAAGAATATATTCAAGCATGTATAGAAGCATATGAAAGAGGAAAATATCCTGGAGATGCTATTTTAACATGGAAGCATGAAGATTGTGGACATGTATGGGAAAATAGTTATAATAACCTTGGAAGAAATATAGGTAAGTGTCCAAAATGCGACAGTCCATATATAAATCAGGAGCTCACTAATGATATTTGCGAAAAATACCTCAAATCATTAGGATATATAAAAGAGAATACCTTATATAGGAGAGAATATAGTTTAAAGAAAATATTTCCTAATTTAGACATACATCCTTCTGTTCATGTCGATGGATATGTAGAACTGAATATAAAAGACAAGAATGGAAACTTTATTAAATTAGCAATTGAATATCAAGGAAGACAACATGATCGTCGTCCTAGAATTGGATTTGAAGCCTATAAATTTCTAACTCATAATTTAAAATTAGAAGAAGATAGTCAAAAATACGAGGATCTTAAAGAAGAGTGGCAAAACCTATTGGATAGAGATGAAGATAAAGTAGATCATTTTGAAATTGAAAAAAAAAATGGATTTTATTTAATAGTGGTAAATTATAATGTAAAAATTGAAGATCGGCAGCAAATTATCATTGATAGATTTAAAAAATTAACAGGATTTGATTTGTCATAATTTAAATAATAGAATTAAAAGATATAAATAATAAATTTCATTTATTTATCTCATAAGTCAAAAAGTAGTAATGTATAAAATGTTTAATTGGTTACATATTATTAACTCAAAAAATGATTATAAAAAGCTCTGGGAAACCATTTTTAATACTAGAGATTTACATTTAGGACGTTTTATAATTATGAATGGTTCTCTCTCTTGTAAAGATGGAAGAATCTTCGGTAATGAAGGAGATAAACTTGCAGGAATAACTACATATACCTATGAAACAGAATCTATGGAAAAAATGATTAATTCAGGTGCAATTGATTCATCAACAGTGGTTTTAATTAAAGATCTTTCTACAAAAGAATTAAATTCAGATCAAAATATTTCTAAAATGATTAAAAAGGAGATACGAGAATTTGATGGTCCTACGGCATTTAAAAATCATCTAAGAAGCATTCATTATAAAGATTTTAAATTTTAAGAATAAAATATCTTTCTCTTCTATAATTATTACCCCCCTCCCCCGTGGTGCCCCCTCCTGAAAAAGTAGGTTCAATAAAATTGATATTATTTAATTTTAAGATTATATCTATTTCTTAGCTTGCTTTTCATTTCATTATACATCAAATATTTTATATCTTGAGCAGGTTTATTCTCCTTGCGTAATTCAAAAGGACCTCTTACTCTATCTTTTTTGTTAATATAGCATTCATAAGGTAAATGGTTTCTAAAAGTAACTACAAATCTTCCTTCCAGAATGGTAATTGTCTTATTATATTTTTCTCGTTCTACGTTCAAAATGTTAAATCCGAAATACTTCCTCAAATCCTCCATACTATCCTTAAAACTTAGCATTTTGGTATTTATTTTCTCATCTCTTCTGTCATTATTATCCCAATAATCTTCACTTTCTAAATATTCAATAAGATTTTCAAATGAATTGAATAACTCTTCAACCTTTTTGCTTTCTTTAACTTTTTCTTCAAAATCTTTTCGAATTGATTTCATTATATTATCAAATATAGCGACTATTATACCAATTAGAGATATAATGAAAGCAACTAATTCATTCATAAAAATAAAAAGTAAAATTGATAGTAAGATAATTCCCATTAGAATCCCTAGATACACCCATTCAAAAATTTTATAATTCTTCATATCTATTAACATCTAATCTTAATTTTGTCGTTCAATCGGAAAGATTAGAACTATTTTCTCTTGTTTCTTATGTAATAATATATTCTGACATTTTATCGTTGTCTTTAAGAATATAATCACTAAATTAATTTATAAATCTAATTATAGAGATATAGTGGAGTCTGGCAGTCTTCTGATTTACTTACCGATAAATTATAATAAAATTGCATAAATAAGGAGACAATTAGTTGGCTTCTCATCTATAGACGAAATTATACGAATTAATGTTCTTTTTAAACACATTATCTGTTGAAATGGTAACTTTCTCCCTGATCTGATCACACTAAATGTGGGATGAAACCTATCTATTCGTGAGGAAATTGTTGTACGCAATATGTGTGTTAATTTCTCCCTCCACATTTTGAATAACTACTTTACTTTTAACTAAACAGAAACACTTATAAGTAATATGATATGATCATTAATGATTAAGGATATGTTCTATCCTTATTAAAAAATGACAGCAGAATTAAATTATCAATGGAAAAATAATGTAAATCAAGGCGTATGGCGTGGTTACGGTTTAATTCTAGAAGAAATTATACGCTTTGAACATGAAAAATCTATTCTTTTTGAATTTAGAAAGGATAAAGAATCCCATATTTCTTATCAGGTTAAAAGAATAGTAGCAGAGATAGGAAAATCTATTTTTAATGAGTGGCAGATCAGGAAAGATAGCTTAGATAAGAATTTAGAAATCAATGAATTAAGGAGAGTACCGTGAAGATCTTAAGACTTAATTCAGAAGATTTAGAGAAGATGCCTGTTGAGAATTTTCGAAATATGTTAGTTTATAACCATTGCAAATCAGGAATAGGAAAGACAAGAAAGATACATAAGATAATCAATTATTGTATTAAAAATGGCTTAAAGATAATGATTTGTATGGTAAATCATAATCTGATTACAGAATTTTTAAGCTATAAACAATATGATTGCGTGCATTTAATGGGTAAACCATTTCTATGTGTGAAAGAAGGATTGGAAGCTTATATCCCTGGATGTAAAAAATGTGATAATATCCGATCATGTCTTTATATTAAGCAACTAGAGAAAGCAAAAAAGAAATCCATTATCTTTATAGTTCCACAACATTTATTCATGGTTGAAAAATATAAGCCAGATGTCTTAGTTATTGATGAATCTGTTGAAAATATTGTGTTTGGGTGTATAGAAACTCCAGATTATTTAGAAGATCATTTAGAATTTCGTCAGATTGAATGTAAGGAATGTATTAAAATTAATTGTACTAGAAGAGGTAAGGGTTGGAAGTTTGGATTTTGTTATGCTAAGTTAGTGAAAAAACCCATAATAAATCATTTTACTCCAAATACATTAGATGGTCATTTTTTTAAGGATACTGTTGAAAAGCTGGATAATATATATGCAATCCAGGATGAGGGCAAGTGGAAAATTGGGGGCATTAAAAATATGGAATTCTTAAAGGATATTCCTACTATAGTGTTTAATTGTGCTACAACGGATATTAATTTAGCTGAAAAGATGTTTAATAGAGAAATTGATTTACTATTGGAAGATAAGAAGAAACTGGAAAATAAAATTTATTGTTTAGATGAGACCATGACCATAACCAAAACATCGAATTTTATAGATAAATTACTAAATTTTTTTGATCTGTTTAATATTCCAAAAGGGAATGAGACTTTAATATTTTGCAAAGAGAGATTTGAAGAAGACATTAAAAGTATTTTACAAAATGTACAAGTAGATCATTATGGTGTAAGCAGGGGAACTAATCAGTATGAGGGAGTTAGACATGTTGTATTGGTAGGAAGATACTGGTTAAGAGAAGATCACAGAACATTATTAAAGATGCAGGGATTAACAGATGATGAAATTGATAGAATTGCAATATCAGAAGAAGAACAAGCCTTCCATCGTGCAAGACCATTATTGTACAATGATGTAATGGTTTATTTATTGACTGATACACTGGTTAAGTATGAAGTTGTAGAAGCGACAGTGAAGTTTAAACGGAGCCATTTAAGAATTATGAAAGAAATTATAGAAAGAAAAGATGAATTGGTTGGAATGAATAGAAGTGAAATATATAATGCTGTAAAGGGCAATCATAAGGATATAGCAACTGCATTGTATATATTAGAGGATCTGGGATATATATATCCATTAGAAAAATACGGAGATAAACTTACTTGGTCTAAAGGTGGAAAAAATTAAATGTGCTATTTTCTTTTGGTTACTTTAGGAAAAAGTCACATTCAAAATATAAACAATTCACAGACCAACTAGGCACCTTTTCATGCAAAAAGAATTCTTTTAGGATGGTAACCAATTCAAAGGGGGGTATAGGAACAGAATACATTAATCTTACTTTAGTAACTTCTAAAATATACTGATATAATAAATCGCTATAAAAAAAGAAAAAGTAATAATATATAGTAATTGTTTAGAAAAAACTAAATAATGTGAGATTTGCCATCTAAGATATTTTTGTACGGATTCCACTTGTCATAGAGCTTAATATAATCATAATAATTGAGCTTTACATAACAACTGAAATTTACATCGCTAACTTTATGGCATAACAAGATTTTCCGATCTTCTTTTGGGCATCCCATTCTTTTTCTTAGCGTATTCAAAGTTCTTCTAAAAGTATGACATGAAATCCGTTTTTCAAGATTTAAGCGGATAACACAATTCTTTATATAATGATTTATAGTGCGGAGAGCATATCTTTTTTTCTGAATGGAGAGAAATAATGCCTTAGATTCCGTTTCTCTATTAATCCGCTCTTTCAAATATATGGTTAGATGCATTGCCAAGCCTTCGGAAAAGTAATAAATCTTTCTTCCCGTCTTTCCTTCCGCTTCTACATACCTTTTCTTCACATTCAAATCTTCACAATCTAAGTTGAGAAGCTCACCTATTCGCATTCCTGTTTCTGCTAATAATCGAAAAAAGAGATAATAGTTGTAATTACGATTATACATGTAATCCAAGATTTTTTTCAATTCTTCCTTTGTCATGACCACATCCTTGTTAGAATCAGCTTTTTTATGAATGGGTTTCCATTGGGTGCTGTATCTGGGAATCACAATTAGGACATCATCGTAGTATTCCATGATAAACTGTAAAAAACTGCGGAAGATCATCCACTTATTTTTTTTAGTTTGCAGGGAGATGTTATCCAAGTGGTTTAAATAATCAAAATAGTCAATAACATCCCGCTTTGTTAAGTTAAACACATGTCCACTATATCCAAAATAATCTGAGCGGAAAAAATATTGAAGACAATATCTCCGCATGGATAGAGATGATTTAGAATGAGAAAACCGCATTAAGTAGCGATCTATGATTTGCTGATTGGATATCTCAGTCATCTTAATGCAAACCTTCCTGTAGCTGTGATTTTGAATAGGTTCATGTCGGAAATGATTTTAAAGATGATGTCTTCTGCTATATTGGTTTCTTCTTGAATCTGTCGCAGGGATAGGGAGTTGTGATTTTCAAGCAACTGAATGATTGATTCCCGTTCTTTTGATAATGAATTAGATTCTGCGATTTTATAGAGATTCATAACCATTTCTTTCATCTCTTCCAGTGTATCTTCCCTTTGCAAGATGATCTCTTGGTTTTTCATGATTTCACGGATGTTTTTAGCTATCCGTTCCATTTGAAGCGGATTTATTGAATTGGCATAAGCGGAGTGGAATAGTTCGGGATTTTCTTGTCTTCTGATATAGTCAAATACTATTCTTCTCACGAATTCGGAAGTGGTTTTGAAGTTCTCTTTATTTGCAAAATGTTTAATTTGCTTTTTTTCGGATGGTGTGGCTGTAAATTGGATATATTTATAGGTGTACTTATTTTTGTTTGGGTTCGATTTTTCGCTCATTTGTATTTTCCTCCGTTTTAAGAGACACAAGGTTCGAGCCTTTTTAAATTTTGTCCCAATTTTCTGTGAAATTCGAATGGAAAGGTAAATTCAGCGTCTGATTTCAATGAAAATTCCTTTGAAAAAACAGAGCAAAATTATGCAAGATTAAAAGTAGCAAGTGAATCGATGTCTGGCATACCTGGACTACAATCAGGTGCTGAAGTACTTCTAAGGTTGATGCCGGAAGGCACACAGTATAAAAAGGGAGATATCATAGTATTTTATAGAGATGGAGTAAAAATTGTCCATCAAGTCGAATATGTCCATGAATCTAATGGAAAGATTTTCTATGTTACTACAGGATTTAATACCGAAACCAACCAATATGTAGATAGTGACCTTGTTTCTCAAGATGATATTATTGGAGTCGTCGATTTATCTAAAGAAGCTTACTTAGAACTTAATGAAATGATGGCAAGGCGATATGTTCCTTTCATTACTGCTTTTGGAATGACTTTAGAATCCGCAAATAAATTAGCAGATTTTGTTAAAGAAAAGAGCACATACTTACGAAATGCTTTAAAAAACGCAATGGATGAAGCAACTAGTAGAGGATTAAAATTAGTTTCACCAAATGATCCTAATAAGGAATTGAGTTTTGAGGAATTTACTATAGCTTGTATTGAATCATATAATGGGAAAAACAAATTCTATGGTGATGCAATATTAACATGGAAGCATGAGGATTGTGATCATGTATGGGAAAATACTTATAATAATATTAAAAGAAATGTAGGTATGTGTCCAAACTGTGATGGACAAAAGAAAAATCAGAAAATTACCAATGATATATGTAAATCATTATTTGAAAAGCTAGGATATATAAAGAATAATTATGAGATTGAATATAGTTTAAAGAAGATCTTCCCCGAATTAAAAGTACATCATGCTGTTCACGTTGATGGATATGTAGAATTAAATATAGAAGATAAAAATGGAAATTTAATTAAATTAGCAATTGAATATCAGGGACGACAACATGATTCTAGAGAAGAAATAGGATTTGAGGCGTACAAATTTCTAACCCATAATTTAGATTTAAAAGAAAATACTAAGGAATATTCAAAACTAAAGAAAGAATGGCAGAGTCTATTGGTAAGAGATCAATTTAAAAAGGATTACTTCAAGAGTAAAAATAAAGATGGATATTATTTAATCGTGGTAAATTATGATGTAAAACCTCAAGACAGACTGAGTTTTATCATTGAAAAATTTGAAGACCAGACAAAAATTGATATATCTAAATTTTTTTCATAAAATTTGAGACTGTTATGAAAATTAAAAAGTTAAAATAGTCAACATTTTTTAATTTATATATTTAAAATATTATTATTAGTGAAACTAAAGAATGTATGATTGGATACATTTTATCGATTCAAAAGAAACTTATGAAAAACTATGGGAAATAATTGTTAATGTCCGCGAGTTATATTTAGGAACTTTTATAATAATTGATGGTTTGCTAACTTGTAAGGATGGTAGAATATTTGGAGATAAGGGAGAAGTAACTGCTGCAATAATAACTAGTACCTTTAATAAAGAAACTATGGAAAGATTAATTGAATCAAGTAATCTAAATTCTTCAATGATAGTACTATTTGAAGATCTTTTACCTGAAGAAGTCAATTTAAATGCCAAATATACAAGTGGAATTAAAAAAGAAATCAAAAACTTTGAAGGACCAAGAGAATTTGAGGATTATTTAGAAAAAATTCAATATAAAAATTTTGAGGAAGAATATTAGTTTATTTTTTCTTTATACATAGAGGTGTTTCCTCCCTCCCCTGTTGGTGCCCCCTTGTGAAAAAGTGGGATCTTAAATTAGACTATGGTATTATCTTTTATTTGTTTAAAATTCTTTCCGATAATTGACATCTCCCTTACTATTAATAAACTTCTAATTACAAGCGGAATGTTGATAAATTCTGTATTAACCAATATCAATCAAACAGAAATAAAGGAGAAAAGAGTAAAGTGTTGATAATTTTTTTAATAAGCTTATATTAATTATAATAGATAATAAAAAGATGAATCCTTCTAAAATCGATAGGTAGATAAAATTGCATATTGAATATCCTCCTGTAAAACAATTTTCATTAAAATTTTTCTTTATAAAAATATCAGATCCAACAGTTTATACATTAAAAAAACTTACCGAAAGCTTATCTGAGAATGGTTACCAAGAACCACCAAGAATCAAACTTCATTCTTCTAAGGGACCAGATCCAAATATACTAATCGGACCTTTAAGATTTGTATCAGAAGAAGAAGGAAATGAAATTCTCATATTTAGTGATTCAATCCAATTTATTTTCCATGAATATTCCTCTTTTGATGAAATTTTACCAAAAATACTTAGTATTTTCTATTCATTAACTGAAGATTTAGAAATTGGATCAGTTAATCGTATTACATTATCTTATATAGATATTTTTGATAGTTTTTCTCAAACAGGATTTTCCATTAAATCTTATTTTAATATTTATTTAAAATATCCTGAAATATACAATCTTGATTACAAAGATTTTGTTTTTGGTATTCGATTAGAAACTGAAGAAGAAAATCATATTCCAATAATTAGGTTAAGGGGCAGGAATCCCGAGAATGATGAGAATTATTTAATTCAATTAGAAACTATTTATAACATAAATGAAGAGATTGAGATAAGAGAAAGGGAAAGATTTGAAAATTCAATAAATTATGCTCATGATTGCTTAGTAAATATTTTTAAGGAAGTTTTAACTCCAAAAACTAAAATTAAAATAGGTATGGATGATGGAACAGATTCCTAATAATGATACTTTTAATACAGATGAAAAGCAAATTGTAAATATAGAGGAATTTATTATTGATTTCAAAAATCAAATTTCAAACTTGATGGGATTTGAGACAGAACTTAGTGGTGATATAATCGAGAAATCATTATTAAAGGAATTAGCACCTCTACATGAGGATATTTATTATAATCTACTTCCTAATTTATTTGATATTATTATAGATACTTATATTAATAAAAATCGTGAAAAGATAGAGGTTAATTTTATTCCTTTAGAAGTATGCTATAATATTTTTCTTCTATTTGAATTTAGATTAATACCTCTGAAAACCATCGAGAAATTAATAGGAGCATTGCAGTGGGGCGTAATTAAACCTAGTTGGATAGATTATAATTTTATTAAGAGTTATTATGCAAAATTACACCAAAAAGTACCATATGATCTAAGAATTAAAACATGGAATTTGGTTGAACTTACTAGAATTAAACAACAAGAATTATAGAAGAAATATTTGATGTTTAAAAATGCTATATATATTAGAACATGAAAATCATATAGAACAGGGAGATATTTGTTATAATTTACCTAAAATCCTTCCATCTTATTTTATATCAGAAATACCTGGGACTACAACATGGGAAAAATATATTGAAAATATAAAAACTAATACAGACTCGAGTGTGAAGTTTTCTTTCTATCCTAGCCCAACTTGGGGTGTTGTTTTGTCTCAGACCTGTGAGGTTGAGAATGCAGAAGAAGAAGCATCTATAATTTTTGCTGAATTAAAATATTGTGAGAAATACAAAGATATAACTTCAATTGGCACCAAGAAATCAAAAATTTACATAAGAAATATATTAAAATTGTTAAGATATGAAACACCCTCAAACCTTTATCTCCCAAAATTAAGTATTGAAGATGGGAAAGAATATGGTCCCTGGAAATCAGATTTTAGGAATATTTTTTTTGTTCCAGTTAAATTAATAGAAAATAATCTAAATCTCTTTTGGAAAGCTCGATTAAAAACTCCTGCAGTAGAAGTTCTAAAAGAGAAGATCAGACATTTTTTTACTCGTTTGGCATTTGAGGAATGTATCTTTTTTTCTGATTCTGAGACAGAGGAATATATAATTTATGAAAAAAGAGATCGGGATAAAATCATGAAAGTTAGAAAGTCTTGTGGGGTTTAAATATCTAAATATGTTTTTCTCTAAAATTAATTGTATCTATTCTTAAAAAATGACTAAAAAAAAGAAAAAAGTTCCCTGTTTTACGGAATATGAATCAAAAAGAATGGGTGTTTCACAAAAAACAATTCAAAATTTAGTAAGAATCGGAGATGCTATTAGATCAGGTTTATTTCCTTCTGATATGGTTGAAGATTTTGATGACGGAAAAATTTCTAAGAGTAAAATGCTTGAATACCTAATTCAATCCGAAAAAGGTAAAGAAAAACTTGTCTTTAGAGTTAAGCCCGAATTAAAGGAAGCATTCAATATTTTTAGAGATATAGAGGATTTTGAAAGTTCTGCTGAAGCTTTAAGGTATATCTTAACAGAATATCTAAGATCATATTTTAAAAGTGACGAAGAGTCTTCGTCAAAAAAATAGTAACCTTTATAAATAACAATTTTTATTGTATTATTGAAAGGAGATAAACAATCTCCTAAAAAATGTTTAATAATAAGTTTACACACAGAAAACTCGTTGAAGAGAATAAGAATAACACTACTTTTGACGGATCTCTTCAATCAAAAATGTCTAGAATAATATTAGATAAAGGCATAAGGGATTTACTGATAGCCAATAGACGCGATAATTATTTTAATTTGATGAAGGGGGCGTCAGTTATCTTTAGAACACAATTAATGAAAGAGGTGGTTGATAATGCAGATGCATTTGAGAATCCCAACATATCTTATCAATAAGCTAAAGGATATTAAACCACCTGAAGTAAGTATTAGCCAGATTCTTAAAGATCTATTAATTGATACATTGAAAAATTACATCGAAGAGGTAAAAACCAATGATCTCTAGGATTCTGGCAGAATTAAAAAGCACCGATAAAGCAACTTTTTTTCAACTTGAAGGTGTAAAAGACCCTATCTGGATTCCAAAGAAAGCTTTTAAAAAGTTAGAAGATGACAGAATTCAAATTTTTGACTGGATGGCTAAAAAGAAGGGTTTAATAGGTTCTGAACCAAATGAAAGTATCATTGATTATCTGAAAGAAATTTTATCAGTAATTACAGAGTTGAGGGATCTTGTAAAAGATGGAGAAATCTATTAAGCTAAAGGAATCACATGAAAAGAATGAATTTGATGAGATAAGAGAATCAATTGAAATATTCAATTCTGAAACGAAATCCAATCAAATCATCGCAATTATTAAAAGGATTCTGAAAACTAATGATCCTTTATTTTTAGCGGATATGAAGAAATTAATCATGGATAAAACAAGAAGGCAGGCAAATCCAATCAANNACGAGCTAAATCTGAAAGTCCTTATAATATTTTGAATGAAATACCTAGAGATGCTCAGAAAAGAATTGCTAAGACATTAATCACTGAATTTGATATAATAACCCTAGATGATACCCATCAGATGCTAGTTAAGAGCAACAATTCTTATAAATTCAAAGAACCTAATTTTTTCAACAGATTAAACGAATTAATCAATGAAACCGCCCTACCATATAGTTCAGCAGTTAGCAATATCACACAAGATATTAAACATAGAACATTATATAATCGGGATGATTTCTGCTATGATAAATGGGTTATTAACTTTGAAAACGGATACTATGATATAGAATCTGATGTATTTTTTCCAAATGGAGATTTAAAGTTCTTTTATGAGATCCCTCATCAATGGGATGATAAAGAACATGATTGCTCTAAGTTTAAACAAGCTTTAAAAGATTGGCTCGGAAAAGATAATCCAGTCAAACCAAATGATATATTTGAGATGATTGGGTTAATTATGTCAATGAATACTTCCTATAAAAAAGCATTTTTCTTTTATGGAAATAAAGATTCAGGGAAAACAACATTGCAGTCAATAATAATGGAACTAATCGGCAAAAGAAATATCTCTGAAATTAGTTTGCAGAGATTAAGCCAGAGATTCGGAACACACGGAATGCAATTCAAGATATTGAATATGTGTGGAGAATTAAGTGATAGAATCATAATAGAAACTGATCAAATAAAACTCTTAATAGGTGGAGATAAATACATTCATGCTGAACCTAAAGGAAGAGATTTCTATATCTTCAGGAATACAGTTAAATTGTTATTTGCATCTAACTTCATACCAAGAGTCCTAAACATTGATGATGATGCTTTTTTTGATAGGTTTATCTTAATCAATTTCCCAAATTCATTTAAGAAAAATCCCGATTTTGTTGAGACTATAATTGGAGATGAAGAAGAACTTAGAGGGATTATTTATGAAAGTGTAATGGGATTTAAACGGCTAAGGGAACGTGGCAATTTCAGAAAAGAAATAGTTGAACATACTAATTTTACATGGAAATATAAATCGGATAGTCTATTTGCGTATATTCATGACTTTTGCCAGAGTGAAGTTAATAATGAATGTTCAAGTAGTGATTTTCTAGAGAAATATAACGATTATCGAATGAAAAGAAAAGAAAGACAAATAACCTCAAAGGGATTAACAAAAGAACTTAGTAGGTTTGGGATATTCAAGAACAGGACTACAATTGATAATCAGAGAGAATATGTTTTTAAAGGAATTTCCATAAGAGAGGATGAAACTGATGAGAACTGAATTTAATGACGATTTTATATATAAGATTCTTTATAGCCATTATTCCCATATTTGGGATGTGATACCAAGAGATCTGCACAAACATAAATTTAAAGACAGTCATGGTAATTATGGATCAATTCATTGGAGTATTGATGGATCACCACCTAAAGGTTATGCAATTTACATAATCGAACTCCAACTTTTATCTTTTTATGATGTGAAAGGTAAAAGATTTAGTGTTTATGAAAACATCAATTTTAAAGAAGGAGATAATTATGGTTGAGGAAAATTTATGCGATCTTTTTAAAAGTTTGGTAAATCATGACGGAATACCTATTATAAAACATAATAATAGAAATGGCAGTTATGTGATTATAATCAAATCTAAAAAAGATTTGTTAATGGATTCATCAAATCCTATCTGCCTTGATTGACCAACTTTTTCATAATTATTTTATTTTTTTCTTATTATTTTTATAAAATATAACTTATAGGAACAGGATAATATGAAAAAAGTAGGGTTTCTTGGACAGAAAAAGAAATAAAAAATTATTATCAATTCACAGAGTACCTTAGTTACCCGTTTTCAAAAAAAGAATGCTTT
>JABAHP010006142.1_pt1 | contig 16231 bp, 14 predicted proteins | sample 7062081 | NCBI WGS metagenome assembly JABAHP01 (sample SAMN14534357, study PRJNA622989) | marine sediment metagenome | biome: marine biome [ENVO:00000428]; feature: marine pelagic biome [ENVO:01000023]; material: deep marine sediment [ENVO:00002113] | place: India: Gulf of Kutch | collected...
AGGCTAGGGGGTGCCCGGTGACGGCAAGAGCAGGCGTGAAGAAGCGGACCACAACCTCGGCGCGCCGGGGAAGCGTGCTGGGGCGGATCATCAATGCGGCTATCACCGGCAGCGGCATATTCGGGTACATCTTTCTCTACACGCCGATCATCATCCTCGTCATCTTTTCCTTCAACTCGTCTCGCTTTGTGACGACGTGGGATGGATTCAGCTTTCGCTGGTATGGAGAGCTGTTTCGCAACGAAGCTATGGTCATTGCCCTGAGGAACAGCCTCATCGTGGCCGTGGTTGCCACACTGATCTCGACGGTCATCGGCACCATGGTTGCACTGGTCATGGAACGCCACAGCTTTCCCGGCAAGCTGGCCTTCGATGCGCTTCTCTACCTGCCGGTTATCATCCCCGACATCGCCATGGCCGTGATGCTCCTGCTTTTCTTTGTCCTCATCCAGTTCAGGTTGAGCCTGATCACCATCATAATCTCTCACGTCGCCTTTATGATCTCCTTCGTAGCCATCGTCGTCCGCGCCCGGCTGGTGGGATTCGACCGGAGCCTGGAAGAGGCCGCTCAGGATCTGGGGGCCAATGAATTGCAGACCTTCCGGTACGTGACCTTGCCGCTGCTCATGCCCGGTATCCTTGCCGGAGCGCTGCTGGCATTTACCCTGTCACTCGACGATTTTGTCATCACCTTTTTCACGGCGGGGGTCGGTTCGACGACCTTGCCCCTGCGCATCTATTCCATGGTCAAGCTGGGCATCACGCCCGAGATCAATGCCGTGTCGACGCTGTTACTCGCGGCCTCCATGGTATTGGTCTTGGCCTCGTTGCTCCTGCAGCGGAAAGGGGGTGGTTCCGTCACAGATTTGGGCTGAGTTGTGTTGGGTTCTGGATGCTTGTTACCTCGGTGAAATCAGAAGGAGGATAGGATGAAAAAGATACTCACGATCACAGCCGTGTTGGCCTTGCTAGTCGTCGTTGCCGCCTGCGGGGGGGGCGATGGTGCTGGTGAGCAGGAGTTGGCCAAGGAGTTGCATATCTACAATTGGTCCGAGTATATCGACCCCGAGATCTATGCGGATTTTGAGGCGGAGTTTGGGGTCAAGGTCATAGAGGACACCTTTGCCAGCAACGAGGACTTGCTGGCAAAGCTGCAAGCCGGGGCCACTGGCTACGACCTGATCGTACCCTCCGACTATATGGTGGCCATCATGATCGAGCTGGACCTGCTGGCCGAGATCAATTTCGACAATATCCCCAACTTTGGCAACATCGATGAGACGTTCAAGGACCCGCCCTACGATCCCGGAAACAAGTTCTCCGTGCCTTACCAATGGGGCACCACAGGGATCGGCTACAACGCCGACCTGTTCGATGACGCGCCCGGTAGCTGGTCCTATATCTTTGATCCCACCATGGCGAGCGAGAACGCCGGACGGATCAGTATGTTGAACGACAGCCGGGAAGCGATCGGGGCGGCGCTCAAGTACTTGGGTTACTCGGTCAATTCGACGGATGATCAGGAACTGGAGGAGGCCAAGCAGCTCTTGATCCAGCAGAAAGAGTGGGTAGCGGCCTACGACAGTGATGGCTTCGAGGACCTGCTCGCCGCCGGCGAGGTGGATATCGGCCATGGCTGGAGTGGTGATTACTTTGCCGCTGCCGAAGATGCGGAGCATGTGTGGTACATCATTCCCGAAGAGGGCGGCGTGATTTGGACCGATAACCTGGCCATCCCCAAGACGGCGCCCAGCCAGTACACGGCCGAGGTGTTCATCAACTACCTGCTGCAGCCGGAGGTGGGCGCCAAGATCACCAACTACACATGGTATGGCAGCCCGAACAAAGCGTCTACCGAATTCATCGACGCCGAGATCTTGGAGGAGCCGGCCATCTACCCGCCGCCGGAGGTCATGGAAAAACTGGAATTCCTGCGCGATGTCGGCGAGGCCACAGCGATCTACGACCGCATCTGGACCGAGATCAAGACCGAATAGGTATCGTTCGTCCTCCGCCGGGCGTGCGCAGCAGTAATGCGCACGCCCGGCGGTCAAACCAGGGGCAATGCGGACTCTCCTGTTTCCTGGGGCGAGGATGGGATGCATTGCTCCTTCTCTGTGGCTTGGAGGTGTATATGACCCAGCAGATCTGGATCAACGGCGAGACGGTTCCCTCCACTTCGGGGCGCACCATCGAGGTTCTGAATCCGTTTACCGAGCAGGTTCTGGACAGTGTACCGGCGGGCGAGGCGGCGGACGTCGACCGGGCCGTCGCCGCTGCCGGGGAGGCATTCGCCATCTGGCGATGGATCCCGGCGGTGGAGCGCGCCGACTTTATGCACGAGGTTGCCCGCAGGTTGCGCCAGCAGGAAGATGCCCTGGCTCGCCAGCTCACGCTGGAAGGGGGCAAGCCCCTGGTCGAGAACCTGGATGAGGTGAGCTGGACCGCGGCCTGTTTCGACTACTATGCGGAGCTGGGCCGTCACAGCCGCGGGCGCGTGATCCCCAGCATCGAGAGCAGCCAGCTCAGCCTGGTGCTCAAAGAGCCATACGGCGTTGTTGGCTGTATCGTGCCCTGGAACTATCCCCTACTGCTCATGGCCTGGAAGGTAGCTCCAGCCCTGGCTGCGGGCAACACTGTCGTGCTCAAGCCCTCGTCAGTCGCGCCCCTGTCCACCCTGATGCTGGCCGGCGTCTTTGAGCACCTGCCCCGAGGTACCGTAAACATCATCACCGGCCCGGGCCAGGATGTGGGAGATTCGCTGGTGACCCACAGCGATGTGCCGGTCATTGCCTTCACCGGGAGCACCGAGGTCGGACAGCGCATTGCCCAGATTGCGGCGCCCATGATGAAAAAACTCCACCTCGAGCTTGGCGGCAAAGATGCCTTCATCGTTGCCGAGGATGCCGATCTTGATGTCGCGGTGCCGGGGGTGGCCTGGGCCGCGCTCCTCAACAACGGGCAGGTGTGCACCAGCACCGAGCGCATCTATGTCCACGAGAGCCTCTATACCGAGTTCACCGGTCTCATCGCCGAGTATGTGGAAGGGCTGGTCCTGGGCGATCCCCTTGATAGCGATACCGACCTGGGACCCATGGCCCGCGAGACCTACCGGGCCAAGGTAGAGCGCCAGGTGGCGGACGCCGTCCAGCGTGGCGCGCGCGTGCTCACCGGGGGCCGTCGTCCCGCAGATCTTCCGCTGGGCTACTTTTACGAGCCAACGGTCCTGGTGGAGGTAGACCGCGAGATGGAGGTCATGTGCCAGGAGACCTTTGGCCCGGTCCTGCCCATCGCCAGGTACGAGAGCTTTGATCAGGCCGTAGCGCTGGCCAACGATTCAGCGTACGGGCTGGGCGCCAACCTGTACACCCACAATGCCCGGTACGTGAAGCGGTTCTACGAGGAGGTGCGGGCCGGAACGTTGTGGGTCAACGATCCGCTCACGGATAACGACGCTGGCCCGTTTGGTGGATTCGGCATGAGCGGGATCGGCCGGGAACTGGGTGATGAGGGCCTGGACGAGTTCCGCCAGACCAAGCATGTCCACTGGGATTTCAACATGGAATCCAAGGAGTGGTGGTACCCCTACCAGAAGTACAACCAGGCTCGGGAGGAGTGGTAGCCGCCTTTGCTGGCGCCCGAAACACGGGGGATGCCGGCAACCCGAAAACCGGTGCGTGCCTGGACCTATTCGCCAACTTTGAGTATAATGGGCTATCATTCCTTGAGCCGCCTGCTCAAGGAGTTGGGCCGCGGGAGGCATGGTATGGGGAATAGGATCGGTGCCATCGGGCGCGTGGTGTTGATCGTAGTGGCCTTGGCGGGGTCGCTGGGGCCTGTCGCCGGCCTTGTCCTGCCGCAACCGGTCTCGGGCAGTCCGTCGGAGATGGCTCCCCGAGCCCACATACCGCTTGTGATACACCCTGAAGACACCCCTACCCCAACTCCCACCCCAACCTCTTCACCAACCCCAACTCCTTCTCCTACCCCGACTGCCGGTCCTCCACCAGAACTTGAGATCTATGACAAGTACGGCACGCTGCAGGATTGGGAATGGCTGGTTAGTAGGTTCGGGGATGTGACTCTGGACCGCGGTACGGACGCTGCCAAAGTGATCGAACTCCGCGAGGTCGAAGGCGATATGGCCCTAGTCGTTCGTGTGGAGAACAGCCACGGCGAACTCGTCGCGGGGCAGGATGTTGTGTTCTACTGGCCCGATGCCCCGCTGCTGTCAGTCGACAAACGGGCCTGTGGACTGGAACGAGGGCTCATAATTCCTACCAATGCGAGCGGGAGGGCTGAATTCATCATGGGACGCGGAGCCTTTTATGATCCTGCTCATGGGGTTGGTCCCCACCAGGTGTGGGTTGTCACCGCAGGTACTGACTGCCTGCGCGGGCTAGGGTGGTTTGACGAACACATCCACCTGGACAGCGTCTGGCGTCTGCCGTAGAGGCGAGATACTGAAACTCCCCCTATCCTTCTCCCTCTGCATGGGGCTCCAGGGCGGGGATGCCTTCTGTTGGCACGTCCACGCTGATCGTTGTCCCTTTGCCTATGCCCGATTGCACCTTGAGGTTCCCGCGCAGAAGTAGCGTTCGCTCCTCGATGCCCAGGAGGCCGAACTTGCCGGCATAGGCAAAGTCGCCCGGGCTTCCCAACAACTCAAAACCTTGACCATCATCGCGCACAACAACCTTGACCCGGCTGTCTATGAATTCCACGTCGATCATGACGTTGGATGCCTGGGCGTGCCTGTTCACGTTGTTCAGGGCTTCCTGGACAATGCGAAACAGCGCCATCTCGACGTCTAGCGGCAGGCGGTGTTTGTCGCCCGAGATGCTGAGGTTGGTGGAAATTCCACTCTCTTCCAGATCGGGCAATAGCCCTTCCAGCGCGGGTAGCAGCCCCAGATCGTCCAGGACTGATGGACGCAGGTCGCGACTGAAGCGGCGCACACCCAGCAATGCGCCCTCTATCCGCTGTTGAAGCCGCTCGAGGCGCTCTGCGCCCGCTTCGGACAGGTTTTCCTCAGAGGCTGCCAGCGTGTCGAGCTGCCGCAAGAGGGCAACTAGCTGTTGGGCGGTGTCGTCATGGAGCTCGCGGGCGATGCGCTTCCGTTCATCCTCTTGGGCCTTTGTGATCTGCCAGGCATAGAAGCGCAGGTTTTCACAGAGGCGGGCGTTCTCGGCGGCTACGCCAATCTGCCGGCCAATGGCGGCATACATCTTCTCATCGATGGCGTCGACCTGGAATCCATCAGGCAGGTACAAGTCCATGATGCCCAACAACCGGTCCTTGGATTTCAGTGGCACGCACGCGTGAGCGTGTGGTTCTTTCTCGACACAGCGAACATGCCGTGGGTGATTCAGTGCGTCGTGCACGATTAGCACCTCTCCCGACTCGGCTGTTAGCCCGCACAGGCATTCCTCCAGGGGAACGTCTTGGGCTCTGTCGACGAATTCTGAACACAGGCCCCGGTGCGCCCGGACATTCATCATCTGTCCCCACGGATCGAGCAGGAGTATGGCCCCCTTTGGTTCTGGTATGCCGATGACCATCAATACTTTGCCCAGCACATGATCGAGCATGGTGTCCAGCTCGCGCGACTGGGTGAGGGTCATGGCTATGGCATTGACGGTTTCCAACTCTTCGACTACCCGCTGTCGCAGCCTTTTCTCCCGCTCCTGGACATCGATCATCCAGACCAAAAGTCCGCCTACGATGGTCACGCCCACAGTCTCGAACAGGGCATCGATCGGCTGGTCCGAGATGAAAATGGCGCGAGGCAGCATGATCAGGGTAGACAGGGCCAGCGTGATCATGCCCCCTCTCAGTCCGAACCCAAAGGCAGCAGCGGCTACCGGCAACAGAAAAATGATGCGGACCACTGCTTGCCGTGTCATGGGAAACTCGGACTCACGCAGCAAAGGAGTCTGTGGGACAAAGTAGTGGAAGAAGCCGCAGATGATCAGCATCACGACTACTACCCAAAAGTGGCGAGACTTGGTGATTCGTCCGTTTGTGTTCATCTTTGCTCTCTAGAGGGTCTCGTCGAGCGTGATCCAGCCCTCTCGAAGGGCCTGGACCACGGCCTCGGTGCGCGAACCAACTTCCATTTTGGTGAATATCGTGCTCAGGTGGGCCTGGATGGTGCGCTCGCTGAGACTGAGATCTCGCGCAATGTCGCGGTTGCTCATGCCCTTGGCCGCCAGCCGCAACACGCCAAGTTCCCGGTCGGAGAGTTGCGCTGATCTAGCTTGCTCTTGAGGATGACTGGCAGAATGGGTAACGTGCGTGATCACTTTGCGGGCGATCACCGGGTGCAGGGCGGATTCGCCGGCGTGTACCGCTCGGATGGCATCGACCAGCTCGCGGCCCCGCACGCTCTTGAGCAAATAGCCTGCTGCGCCTGCTTCAAGCAGCGCGAATACATATTGGTCGTCATCGTAAGCGGTCAGGATGAGCACGGCTGTGCTGGGGGAGATCGTCTTGATCTCTTTGGTGGCCCCAATGCCGTTAAGCTTGGGCATGTCAATGTCCATCAGGGCGACGTCGGGGCGATGCTGCGTGGCCAGGCGCACAGCTTCTTCTCCATCGCCAGCCTCGGCCACGACCAGGAGGTCTTTCTCCCGTTCCAAGAGTTCCCGGGTACCCTCTCGTACCAGGTCGTGATCATCGGCCAGTAAGACTGTAATCTTGTGCACTAGCTCTATCTCCCTGGTTTGCCTCGCTCTGCCTTGGCCCTCGTTGTCCAGTAGATTGGGGCGATGGTTTGTCTTGTGCCACTATGTGTCCAAAACAATGCGCACCTGATTATATCGTTTGTGGGGCTTGCTGTCAATCTCAGGACCTAACCAGAAAGGGGTGTGGGACTCTCCAACAGGTGGAACCGTGATGGCCAAAATGCCTAGGCCCGGCCGGTTGCCACTAGGCAAATTCGCCTAGCCCATTCGTGCTGACTGCGGCCATGCGTGTAAGAAAGGCACGCCTTTCTGGTAGATCGTTTGTGAGGTTTTGGCCGATGACACAGGTCGATGCAGATGCTATACTGCAATCAGAGGCTGTGAGATTTCGAGTTCATTCAAGCGAATGCTGAATGCCGTGGGCATCGCAAGCGGACCCGCGGTCGAGTCTCAAAGGATGTGCTCACAATGTCGAATCAAAGCGTCATTTGCATTCTGATCAACCTGGTTGTGCTGTGCTTGGTGTGGGGAACGGTCCTTGCGGGGCTGATTCTCGTCGTGCGGGACAAACTCGACGACGATGATCTCGCAGAATATCGCTAATGCCACCGTGCAAGCCAATTCTAAAGGAAGGGAGTGAATTTCATGGACGTACAGGCAGTTGTCGCCCTGGTAGTCGGAACTGTGTTGGTGTTGAGCATCCCGGCTCTGATGCTGTCAACCGATATCGTGGATCGATTCCGCAGTGCGCTGAGACGATGAACTGATTGAGGTTGGCCGCCTATCGCTGGCCATCCCAAAAAGGAGGAAGGCACCATGGAACAGATACTTGAGGGACTCGGGACCGTATTGCGCGCGATGCTGGGCTTGTTATTGATTGTCGGCCCAGGCGTGCTTTTCTGGATGGTCGTGGCTGGGGTAGTCATGGCCGTCCGCTGGGTGGCCCACGGCGGTCCGTTCGAGAGAGTGCACCACGAGAGCCAGACAGCTTCAAGCCCGTCGACTATCAAGAGCTAAAATCATAGCGCAGCCAGCATGGCCGCGCCTTTCAACGGAGAAAGACTGTGAACCTTGATCGAAGAAGGTTTCTCCAACTCTGCGGAGTGTCCGCCAGCGGGCTGCTCCTGCCCTCAGGTGTCGCATTGGCCTCCCCACTGCACGAGTCTCCTTCAAGCAAATCCAAAGGTATGTTGAGTGATCTGACCAAGTGCATTGGCTGCGGCTGGTGCCAGCAGGCATGCCAGGAATGGAACCACCTGCCGGTGCATCCATCCGGTGATGCCGAGTCTGGTCAGGGGAATGCCTGTCTATCGGCCGACACCTGGACCATGCCCGAGTTGCAGCAGGTGGAAGAGAACGGGAAGCAGTACCAGGTGTTTGTCAAGCGCCAGTGCATGCACTGCGTGGACCCTGCGTGCGTCTCCGCCTGTCCCGTGGGCGCACTGCAGAAACTGGACAATGGTGCGGTCGTGTACGACTGCACGCGCTGCATCGGTTGCCGCTACTGCATGGTGGCCTGCCCCTTTGGCATCCCCAAGTTCGAGTGGGAGGAATCATTAGGCCGGATCCGCAAGTGCACCTTCTGTGTGGACCGCCAGGAGGACGGCCTGGAGCCTGCTTGTGCTGCCGCCTGTCCCACGGGGGCGCTGATGTTCGGTGACCGCGAAGCCCTTATTGCCGAGGCCGAAGCGCGCATTCAGGCAGACCCGGACCGCTACTTCCATCACGTGTACGGCAAAGAGGAGCTGGGCGGAACATCCTGGCTCTATCTCTCGCCGGTCTCGTTCGAGTCTATGGGCTTTCCCTCTCTCGGGACAGATCCGGTCACAAGCCTGAGCGAGGCGGTGGCAACCTATGGCACCGCAGGCGTGGCTGCCAGCGTTACGCTGCTCTTGGGCGGCATGTACTACTGGTTCAATGGCCGCCAACCAGAGCTCCAAGAAGTGCACGAGCCTGCCCCCGAGGAAAGCGAGGGGGAATCATGAGCACCGCGAAAAAGAGTTCTCTGTCGCTGAGTTTCATTCTCTTGATTGTGCTGGTCGCGGTTGGGGTCGGTGTGGCCGTCGTGCGCATGATCAACGGCCTGGGAACGACCACCAGCCTCAGCGATGGCTATCCCTGGGGCCTGTGGATCGTGTACGATATCTTTTTCGTCCCCTTTTCGGCCGGCGCCTTCATGATCTTGGCCGTCACCCACATCTATGGCAAAAGGGAGTACCATAGCATCGCCCGCCCTGTGGTTGTAGCCGGGTTCTTGGGCGAGATCATGGTCATCCTGGTCTTGTTGATGGATCTCGGCCGCTGGCACCAGTTCTACAACATCCTGTTCCCATGGTACTGGAATATCAACTCGTTCATGTTCCAGGTCAGCATCTGTCTGACGGTCTACATGGGGATCATGGTCCTGGAGGTTGCCCCGGCTATCCTGGAGCGCCTCAACTGGCAGAAACCGCTGAAGCTCATCAGGATGGCCACCATCCTGATCGCGGGGGTGGGGATTGTGCTGTCGTCCTTGCACCAATCCTCCCTGGGATCGCTGTTCCTGCTCATGCCCTACAAGTTGCACGCCTTGTGGTGGACTCCGCTGCTGCCCCTCCTGTTCTTTGCCTCGGCGGCCTTTGCCGGACTGGCCATGGTTATCTTTGTCGTCGCCCTTACCTTCAGGGCCTTCAACCGCCCGCTAAACCTGGGGCTCCTGAGCAATCTGGCCCGAGTTGTGGCCGCATTGCTGGGAGTCTACCTGCTGCTCAAGCTCGGAGACCTTCTCCTTGCCGGAGAGATGGGGTTGATCTTTACGTCCGGGTGGCTCAGCTTCTTATTCCTTGCCGAGATTGTCGTCGGCGTGATCGTGCCCCTTGTCCTCTTTGCCATTCCTAGGGTGCGGAACACCAGCACAGGCCTGATCGCGGGCTCGGCCTGCGTGCTCGCGGGTGTGGCCCTCAACCGTACCAATGTCGCGGTCTTTGCCTATGAGGCGCCATCCGGGGCTGCCTACTTTCCCCATTGGATGGAGATCCTCATCTCTGTGGCCGCCGTCGCGGCAGGTGTCCTGCTCTTTGTGTTGGCCGTGCGATACCTGCCCATCCTGCCTGAGGCGCGGGAGGGGCGAAGCGTGGCCGCGCCCCGTCTTTCGCGCCGGGTGGTCGTCTTTGGCGGTGGGGTGCTGGTCTTATTGGCTCTCACCGTGGTCCTGCTGTTGCAGCCTGCCACCCAGGCCAAGGCTGGCAGGAGCCAGGCCGAGGCTGTCCCCAGTGGCGCCGTTTCGCCGCGCGAGGGACAGTGCCAGACCTGTCACCAGGATGAGCAAGTACTTGTCAATGCAGGCATGGACCAGAACGATCTCGATCTGTACGTCATCGAGCCCCTGCCGGCCGAAGCGGTCCACGGCGCGATCCGGTGTGTCACCTGCCACTATGGTGACCGGTTGGCAGAAGACACGGAAGTGGCACACGCCGGTGTTGTCAACGATCCGACGGTGGGCGATGCCGGGGTCTGCGTGGCTTGCCATCCAGATCTTCCGGACGAGTTCCCGCAGGACCGTCTGCGCACGCCCCATAGCGCGCTCACCCATGGCGAGGCAGTGGACGTATCCTGCAGTGATTGCCACGGTGCCGTCGGGCACGGCTTTGACCCCGTGAGCGGCGAGATCATCTGTCCCATGGGCGTTTGCCTGGATTGCCACCAGGAGCGCAACCTCGACAGCGAGCTGAGCGAGTGTGACGCCTGCCATGTAGCCCCCCACGAGCCGGTTCAGGCCTTTGACTGCGGCACGTGCCACCAGTCAACAGGCGACTGGGGTGTGGTTGAGATGTCCTCTCACCCGGTGGACTTGGAGGGCGGGCACGCGCAGGCAGAGTGTGCCGATTGCCACCCGGATGCTGATTTTGACCAAGTGGCAGGCTCTCAGTGTGCTGACTGCCACGAATCACCCAACGACAGCCACTACGGGCCGAGCTGCCAGGATTGCCACACGCCGGCCAGCTTCCAGGGCGCCCGCCTGCCCGATCACCCTGTTACGCTGGAGGGCTACCACAAAACTGCACCTTGCGCCGGCTGCCACGTCGACGGACAGCCGACTCCGGAGTACTCCTGCGAATGTTGTCACGAGCGACCGGATAACCATCTGCCCGGCGCGTGTGCCCTTTGCCACACGCCAAAGGGCTGGGCCCAGTCGATCTCCTGGCTCGTGAACCTGACGCCGCCCATCTCGCACGAGCGAGAGGGCAGGGAGAGTTGCCTGACCTGCCACGATCCGGCCGGGGAGATCATGCCCGCGCCGTGCAATCATGGTGACTATGTCAACGAACAGTGCGTGTTGTGTCACAAGTAGGTGATTGTGAACTGAAGGAAATGAGGCGAAGGGAGAGCCTCTTGTCCTAGAACAGATCTGGAACCGTCACAGCCTCTTTGCAGCCAAACGGATCTGTTCGTCCATGGGGCAGACCTGACACTTGGTCGGGTCTGCCCCCTCCTTTTTCTCCTAGGCTGGAACCTCTAGGATCACGGCCGTGCCATACTCTGGCGCCGAGTGGACCTCCAATGTCCCGCCGATCATGGCAGCCCGCTCCCGCATGCCCGCCAGCCCAAAGTGACCCTCCGCCACGAAGGAACGCGGGTCCCAGCCTTCGGGAATTCCCTGCCCATCGTCCGTGATGGTCATCCGGAGCTTGTCGGGATACTGGGTGAGGCGTACGGCGATCTCGGACGCGTCGGCATGCTGGATCGCGTTGTGCATCGCTTCCTGGGCGATGCGATAGACAGCCAGCGCAGCCTCTTCCGACAGGACCAGTCCCTCGGCGCTGCTCTCGATATGGACGGCCACCGGAGACTGGCCATCCAGCCGTTCCACCAGCGCCTTCAGCGCCAGCACCGGATTGTTCGACAGCAGCGGCGGGCGCAGGCCGTGGCAGATGGCCCGCAGGGTCTGCACCGCTTCGTTCGATTCGGCTAGCAATCCCGCGAACCGGGCAGGGTCGTCGCTTTGTGCTTCCAGGGCCTTGAGATCGCGGGTGACCGCACACAGGTCCTGGAGCACTCCATCGTGTAGTTCGCGGGAAAGCCGCCCGCGCTCCGACTCGCGGGCGGATACAGCCTGGCGGTACAGGGCCTGCATCTCTCCGGCGACGAGCTTCTCTTGCTCTGCGTAACGGATCGTCTCCAGCACCACGGCTGCCTGGCGGGCCAGCGTCGTCAGCCAGCGCAGGTCCTCGGGGGCATAGTCGTGGTCCTGCGCCCGCTCGCCCAGCAGCCAGAGGCCATAGAGTTCGCTGCCGCGCATCAGCGGCACCCAGACTGCCGCCCAGGTTAGGTCGGTGCGCCCCTGGGAGATCAGTGCCTGCAGTCGTCCGCCCACCCGCGTCGCTTCACCGCCCGAGGCCACGCGGCGCACCGCGGCGTGCAGAACCGGCAGGCGAAGGGCTGCTCCCTGGGGAGCATGCTCTGGCGCCACCAGGTCGTGGCCTTTGGCCAGCAACACTACGGCCCGCGAAGCGTCCAGCGACCCAGAAGCTTCCTCCGCCAGCAAGCGCGCTACTGCGTCTCGATCCAGCAGGGCTGCCATGCGCCGGCCGTAACGCACCAGCAACTCCTCGTGGGCAATCGGCAGGCCGTAGCGCCGGCGGTGGTACCAACGCCGGGCCAGGACAACCAGCCACACACCGAGTAGGGCGCCGAGTGCTCCGAGCAGTATCCACAGAATCGATCCGGCCACTACCCGCCTCCCGGGCCAGGCTTGACCCTCTAGATGAGGTCCCTTTCCTCAGCGATTGCCAGCGCCTCGTACCGGCTATGGACCCCCAGCTTGCGATAGATGGCGCTGAAATGGTTGCGCACCGTCCCCGGAGAAAGGTGCAGCGCCTGGGCGATCTGCGGGTTGGGCAGGCCGCGCTTTGCCAGGCGCAGGACGTCGCGCTCGCGCTCCGTGAGCAACTCCCGGTCGGCGGCCTGCTGCGTTGCTTGGGCTAGTGCCTCGTAGGCCTGCGGGCTCAGGTACAGGCGCCCTTCGGCCAGATCGCGTATGATGCTCTCGATACGTGAGACATAGTCGTCGTCTTTGAGGATATAGCCGCAGACGCCGGCCTCTAGCATGTCGCGGACGTAGGCGGGCTCCAGGTGGGCGCTGAGCAGGCAGATCCGCAGGTCTGGAAAGCCGGCCCGTAACAGCCGGACTGTGCTCAGGGCGTCGAACTGGGGTTCCATTAGCAAATCGAGTAGGAGGACGTGGGGGCGTTCGCGCTTGACCAGTGCCAGCACCTCCCTGCCCTGCCGCGCCTCGGCGACCAGCCGGATGTCGGATGTCTGTTCCAGCAGCGCGCGCAGGGCAATGGCCACGTGGGGATGGTCATCAACGACGGCAACGCGGATCATGCTTTTCTCCCTTTCTCACTCCTACCCATGATTGTACCCCTCAATGGGGCAAAAGTCAACCGCTTTTGGCGCGCGGCAGAGTATCCCTTCCGAAGAGAACCCGCCCAGCCCTGTCACCGCCGGAAACGAGCGCAGTTTGTGAGTGACGGCCTCTCAGAACCGAGATTGGCATTGCACTCCAAGCTGGCGCCCCGGGTTGGATTGCCTATACGTGACAACTGTCATGCTCGGGGATGACATCTGCCTATTGTGTCAGAGCGGCTACTGTGATATTGTAGAATCGGAGGTGACGAAATGAACCCGCTGTCTACCTGGACATTCTACCGCCGGCACAAGGGCCATGCTGCCCTGCTCCTGGGCTTGAGCATCGTTGTCACTATTGGACTCTACTCTCTGGTGGCGCTGGCCTGGGGCGTCCTTGTTGACCCCGCGCGGCTGGCCTACATGGCCTACTCCGAGTTCAGCATGGTGACGCCGTGGTCCTCAGAGGAAGGACCGGGGCCGACCGTGCACGCCCGGCTCCAGTCCAATCCCGACATAGCGAGGGTCATCCCTTCCATCCTTATCAGAACCGAGCTGCCGGGCATGATGCCGGGTCAGGGCTTTCAATTCGATCTGCTGGGCCTGATGGAGGAGGATCTGATCTTCCTTCTGGACAGGTTCGCCGCCACGGTGAAGGATGGACGTCTGCCACAACCAGGCGCGGCGGAGATTGTGCTTTCGGAAGATGTTGCGAACATGCTCGGCGTGCGGGTGGGGGATAGCTACGTTGCTACCAGCCTCGAGTTCTATGCCGGCATGGACGCGCCACCCAATCCCACTACCTTTCAAGTGGTGGGTATCCTGGATAGCGACGTGGAATTGGCTCTTGTGTCCCTCGAATTCCTCGATCAACGCGACCAGTACCGCGAGTTCCCAGACCGGTACCTCGTCATAGCCCGGGAGGACCGCGGAGCTGCTGTGGAGACCTTCCTGCGCGGCGAGATCCTCAGCCGAGAGACCGCTGTGATGACCCATCAAATGCTAGGCGAGAGAATACTCAATGAAGCCCTGCCGGGTCTCTTGATGTTACTGCCGCTCGTACTCATTGTCGCGACCGCCTTTTCGGCCGTGATCGTTGTCGTCAACCAGCTTGCCAATGCCCGGCGCATGCCCGAGTTCGGCATCTTGCATGCCACTGGTCGCAGCAAGGGATGGCTGATCCGCCGGCTGACCAGGGAAACCACCACGCTGGCCCTGGTTGGCTGGCTGGTGGGCATTGGTCTGGCGTGGTTGCTCCTGACCCTGCTCAAGGAGGCCGTCCTGGCGCCCCGGGGACACGATCTCGGCTATGTTGCCTGGATGCCACCCCTGTTTGCCCTGCCGGTCCCGGCGCTCATTGCCGGACTCACGTTCCTCGCTGTCAGGCGGACCCTCACTCGCCTGGATCCGGTAGCCATTGTCGAGCGGCGCGAGCTGAGCCAGGAAGGAGAGCAGGCACGGCGGATAGAGGCACCATCCAGTGCCTCCAATCCACTGGCGCCCGTTACCTTCTACCGGCGCCACAGGCGAAGGGCCATCCTGCTGATCGGTGGCATGAGCCTCATGATCATGGCCGTCGTCCTGTTGATCTTTGCCCTAGCCGTGAACGCCGATGCCCAGGAGCCGTTCCTGGGATATCTGAGCCGGGTCAGCATCGTCCGTTCCCCGGGGGTAGTGCAGAGCCTCGATCCGACGGTGGTTGCCCAGGTCAGGGCGCACCCTGCGGTGGAGCGGGTCATCCCCGTCGCGCCACGGAATTCCATGCTGCAAGCCTATATCCCCCCCTTTACCAGCGGGGAGGCCAGCCCGTTCGGCGTGTATGCAACCGACATGGCTAGCCTGGTTGAGTTGTACGGCCTGGAATTGAAAGAGGGACACCTGCCACGACCCGGCAGCAACGAAATGGTGATCCCAGAGACTCTGGCGCAGAACCGGGATCTCAAGGTCGGTGACCTGGTTGGCGACCCCGAGCAGCCTGCCTATCCCGGGGCAACGTCACTCCCCGTTCAATTCGTCATATCGGGCATCTTTGCCCAGCCCAAATCTCCGGATGATGGAATCGGATGGGGATTTGTCTCCCTCGAATTCCTGGAGGAGGATGGGAGTTTGCTGCTCCCGGACGTCCTGCCGCGGATCGTCGTGCCCAAGGCGGGACAGAAAACGGCCCTCGATGACTGGCTGGAGAATGAACTCGCCGGCGTGGATGCATCTGTACTGACCCATCGCCAGCAAGTCGCCAGCGTGCAGGAAAAGGCTCGGCAGGACATGCTGGGAATGGCCCTGCTGGAGGTCGTCATCGGCATTGTCGCCGCGCTGGGATTGGCAGTCCTCAACTTTGTGTACATCTACCAACGCCAATCGGAATTTGGCGTGTTGCATGCGCTGGGCTACGGCCGTCTGCGGTTGGTGGGGCGCGTGCTTGGAGAAACCGCCTTTGTGACCGGCATTGCCTGGGGTGCCACGGCTCTCCTGTGCCTGATCGGGATGCTCTGCCTGCGGTATCTGCTGTTTGCCCCGCAGGGTCTGACTTTCAACCTGCTTAACTTCACACCCTGGCTCTACACGCTGCCCATTCCCATTGCCGTGCTTGCGGTCACCACCGGCACTACTGCCTGGACGCTGTCCAGGCTGGATCCCATGTCTATCATCGAAAGGCGATAACAGAGAGTCGGCATGGCGCCAAGGGGCGCCTGAAGGAGGAAATGATGCTGCAGGGAGAAAACCTTACCTTGACCTTCAAAGACGGTGACCAGACCTTGGATGCTGTACACGACGTCTCCATCGCGATCCAGGACCACCAGTTCATCGGCATGCTGGGGCCTTCGGGCTCGGGCAAGAGCTCGCTGCTCTACCTGCTTAGCGGACTGCGCCAGCCGAGCGGGGGTGAGATCTATCTGGATGACCGCGCCTTTGGCCAGATGTCTGACCGGGAGCGGGTGGCTCTGCGCCGTAGCGAGTTTGGTTTTGTTTTCCAACAGCACTTTCTGATCACCTATCTCACCGCGCTGGAGAACGTGATGGTCGCTGCGCCGGTGCAGGACAAGGCCCACGCCGCTCAGGCCAGGGCGCTGCTGGCCGACCTGGGGATGGGCGACAAGCTGCACCGCTTCCCCTACGAGCTCTCGGGCGGTGAGCGGCAGCGGACGGCTGTGGCGCGG